>Ga0194116_10000430_pt1 | contig 75671 bp, 69 predicted proteins | sample TA2MahsurfametaG_4_FD_148617 | JGI IMG/M metagenome (GOLD analysis project Ga0194116, IMG submission 148617) | Freshwater microbial communities from Lake Tanganyika, Tanzania - TA2015008 Mahale S9 surface | ecosystem: Environmental > Aquatic > Freshwater > Lake | place: Tanzania: Lake...
TAAAACCGTAGCCAACGAAGGTGTGATGGTATTGAACACCGACGGATTGAGCAACGGCGTGTACTTGGTACAAGTTATGTCAGCCGGCAAACAAGTAACCAAGAAGATTACCGTTCAGAAATAAGTTCCATATTTTCACAGTATATGGTTTTTTGTTGAGGGGCCAGCGCGAAAGCGCTGGCCCCTCTTTTTTATTCCATTTAATTGAACAATTATTACAATCTCCCCACCCCATCTTTAAAAATACCACCTATAATTAGCAGTCAACTGCAGGACGGGGCATAAAAATGTCCTCAAAGAAAATTCAGAGATAATACAGCGTTCCTTGGGAAACTAGTCCACCAACAACCTAGCAGTGCCGATACCCAATTGGGTTTTAACACGCACAAAATATAATCCTGGCATCAATCCTTGCAAATCCAAACGATTGTCGTTCAAAGAAAGACCACTTACAGACCTTCCAGATACATCAAAAACCGACACCTCATTGATTTTACCCTCAATCCCAAGCGAAACCCAACCGCTAGCCGGATTGGGATACAAGTTCAACACCTGCTTCGCATCCAGACGCACAACCCCGTTTTTAATATCCCACAATGGCTGATCAATGGATGCCAAAACAGGGGCACTGTATTCGCCCAAATTCACCGTTTCAGTGATGCCTACGCCAAAATCGCTCGATACATAGCCAACAACCGACAAATCGGCGGGTTTAAACCTTGAATAGATGGATCCTGTGGGACCAAAATCGGCGGCGGTGGGCATTCCTACGGTTAACATTGTATCGGGAATCGTTAACGTAAATGGGATATCTAATTTATCGCCAGTTTTTAACACATCAGCACCCGCAGTAGCATTCACACCCAATTTCCCACCGAAAACCGCCCAAACCACCCGTTGATGATGGTATCCTACCAAGGTTTTGTTCTTACCAAAAAATACGCTTTGACTGTCTTTTGTTAGCCCGAAATCAACCTTCTGGTCCCAGCCCGCACCCAGTCCACGCACTCCCTGCTCACGAAGCATTACCCCAAATCGAAGTCCCTGCTTCACCCAAGCATCTTGAGCTGTCAATTGCAAGACACCCGTAACTTGTCGTTTAGCCTGGTTAAACTCCAAATTGCTCCAGCTCAGCGACACCCCTTTCGGAGCAGAAGCCACCGCTACAGTCAACGCCACATTCAAATTGGAGGCCTTGGTTATGCGCGTCTCGCGGTTCAAAACCACCAAAGGCAGCGAATCCACCGACAACGGAGCCCACTTGTTGTTCATGTTGTCGTTGATGTGATGCGATACAAAGTTCGCACTAGTGCCAAACTTCGACTCCAGGGAATCCAGTGCCACATTCACCGCGGGACATTGATTGCACCACGTGGCGGTATAGGACTCCACAAGCACTTTGCCCGCGCTTGTTCCGCTGCCTTGCTGGGCTACAAAATCAAACACCAATGGCAAGGTATCATTCGCCACATTGTCGTCGCTCCCGCCGCCATTCACCGACAGCCAAGCCTTCACTTTGGCACGATCGCCCGGTTGCATATTGCGCAAAATCGTGTGATTGATTACCGCACTGCGATAATCGGTAAAATTCACAAAAGACAGGGGGCTCGACACCACCGCTTCGTTGTTTACCTGAACCTGTAAATTGTAATTTGTATTTTGGTTGGTTCCGTGCAGCGTAAATACAGCGGAAATCTCCAGCGGTACGTTGTTGCCGCTATTCACATAGCTGGTACCGGCGGGTTTTGTTGAATACCCTTTTGACAACGATGCATCGTTATCCTTTTGTTTCCCGGGATAAAACGACACATAAGAATTGTCCTGAAACGATTTTCCTTGTGCGGGAACCTCGTTCAGCAACGCACTATCACCGGCCAAGGGATATGACTCGAATGGACCCACTTGCAGGCCGTTGGCTTGTTCATTTTTCAGGGGCAAATTGGATGCATACCAGGGGTACTCCGAGCCCCAACCCATTCTCACGATATGAATTGCCTGACTCTTTTCCTCCAATACGATGGCGTTGTATACGTAGGTCCCGTATTTGTTGGCGGTATCTTTTCCAAGGCTAAACGATTGAAACTTGACCCAGAACTGTCTATTCGGCGCAGCACCAAATGTCTTGACCAAAATACGGTCGTTTGGACCAGTGGCCATAATGCCCCCAACAACGATAGAGCTGTTGGGAATGCGCGGATCAGGGAGGCTTTCCACCACGAAGTTGGCGGCAGACGCGGTTGAGCCACTGAAAGTGAGCACACCATTCTTGGTTGCACGAAATTTACGGGCTGCTGAGCCATTGAACTGAAAGGCAAACGGCACTGAATCAATCGCAGAATAGCCATTGGTACTGCTATCCCACGGCAACATCCGCCATCCATCGCCTTCTGATTGGTCGTCGCGCTCCACGTTCAAAAAACGGGGGTTTACACCATTTTTGCCTGCGGCATTCGCTTTGATTTCTGCGATGTGATACGCATTCTGTGCGGAGGCCGAAGCCACCAATATCAGCCCTGATAGCAGGGAAATTTTCCGTTTGATTTTGGACATTGTTATTCAAAAATGTACTGTATCAAGGTCAAGCTTACAAGGCTTTAACCTCGTTCACCAATTTTTGCAAACTGGCTTTGGCATCACCGAAAAGCATTCCACATTTGGGATGGAAGAACAATTCGTTCTCGATTCCGGCGTAACCGGCTTTCATGCTTCGCTTCATCACCACGATTTGCTTGGCCTGATCCACATCCAAAATGGGCATTCCGTAAATGGGACTGGCGGGATCGGTTTTCGCCGCAGGGTTTACTACGTCATTCGCACCCACCACCAAAACCACGTCAGTGGTTGCAAATTCTGGGTTGATGTGCTCCATTTCAATGAGTTTGTCGTATTCCACATTGGATTCTGCCAACAACACGTTCATGTGACCAGGCATACGACCTGCCACCGGGTGGATGGCATATTTCACATCAACCCCTTCAGCTTCCAGCAAATTCTCCAATTCATGGCAAACGTGCTGCGCTTGGGCAACGGCAAGTCCGTATCCAGGCACGATAATCACTTTAGAAGCATACTTCATCATGATGGCTACGTCGGTGCCTTGTACTTCACGAACTGAACCACCTGAAGCACTGGTGCTACTTCCACCCCCATTACCACCGGCCATTCCTATCAAGACGTTCATCAGTGAACGATTCATCGCTTTACACATCACCACCGTAAGGATGGTACCCGCAGATCCCACCAAAACACCACCCATCAACATGACTTTGTTCTCGTACAAGAATCCACCACAAGCCGCAGCCACCCCAGTAAACGAGTTCAACAAAGAAATTACCACAGGCATGTCCGCTCCACCGATAGGAAACACGAACAAAAGTCCGTAAACAACCGCCAATGCTATCGTTACATAGAAATACAACGACGATTGGGTTGCATTAAACTCGCCATAATTCAAGTAAGCCACACCCAAAATGGCCACCAAAACAACGGCATTGATGATTTGTTGTGATGGAAAACGGAAGTCGCCAATTTTACCATTGAGCTTACCCCATGCCACGATGGATCCCACAAACGAAATGGTACCGATGATCAATCCAGCGATGACAGGAATGTACATTCCCATTGAAACGGCTGGCATGTCCGACATTCTTTCGGGGTTCACCGCTTCGTTTAACAGGTGTCGCCACTCGATGATAGAAATCAATGCCGCACTCAACCCACCCATTCCGTTGAACAAACTCACCATTTCTGGCATGGCGGTCATCTGAACGCGCTTGGCCATCAACGTACCGATGACGGTTCCGGCCAATATGGCCACCAGGATGTACGACAAATTATTGATCACATGAAATCCTTCGCTGTTAAAAAACAACGCAGCAATCACGGCCATCGCCATACCGAAGGCAGCCACCAAATTCCCTTTGCGGGCAGAATCGGGCTGTCCCATCATTTTCAATCCTACCACAAAACTCACAGAGCCAATGAGGTAGCCAATTTCCATATACGGCATCATGACGCTTTTTCTCCTTTCGGTTTCTTCTTAAACATTTCCAACATGCGATCGGTAACCACAAATCCACCAATCACGTTCAACGTACCTACGAACACGGCCAAGGTTCCAAAAACCAGCGACAACGTATCATCCGCAGAGGCGTTTCCCATCACCAGAATGGCACCAATCAACACCACACCGTGAATGGCATTTGCACCACTCATCAGCGGCGTATGCAGCACACTGGGCACGTGAGAAATCAACTCAACCCCAACAAAGATCATCAGAACGACCAAGTAAATGAGGTTTAAAATATTTTGCTGTTCGTATTGCGCGATCATTCTCGCAATGCCTTCAAAAAAAGCTTCCATGTTTCTTCAATTATGCGTTGTGATAAATTTCACCGTTTGAACAAATCAAACAGCCTTGTACAATTTCATCGTTGCGGTCTAACACCAATTCACCTTTGGGCGCGATGAGTTTTAACAATTCCCAAATGTTGCGAGCGAACAATTCGCTGGCGTTGGCACTCAGCTCAGATGGCATGTTTACCGCACCTACGAGCTTTACTCCACCCACAACTTTCACTTTGCCTGCTTCAGATTGGGTACAGTTCCCGCCCTGTTCTGCCGCCATGTCAATCAACACAGCACCCGATTTCATCAGGGCCAATTGCTCGTCATCCACCAAAATTGGGGCTTTTCTGCCAGGCACCAGCGCCGTTGTGATCACCAAATCGGCTTGTGCCAAACTCTTGTTCACCGCTTCTCGCTGCGCTGCACGATATTCTTCCGTGGCTTCTTTGGCATATCCGCCTTCTGACCCCACTTCAACGCCTTTTACTTCAATAAATTTACCCCCCAACGATTGTACTTGCTCTTTAGTTTCTCGACGAACGTCTGTTGCCTCTACCACGGCACCCAAACGTTTGGCTGTTGCGATGGCTTGCAATCCGGCAACCCCCACCCCAAAGATCAATACCTTGGCCGGCGTTACCGTGCCTGCGGCCGTCATCAACATCGGGAAGATCTTATCCAAATGATAAGCCCCTTCTATCACTGCGCGATAACCCGCTAAGTTGGCTTGAGAACTGAGCACATCCATACTTTGAGCCCTAGAGATACGAGGAATGGCATCCAAACTCAACACCGAAACGCCTTCTGCATTAAACGCAGAAATCAACTCGGCATTGCTGCGATGATACATCAAACTCACCCAAAGGCTGCCCTTGGCCAACCCTTTGGCTGCAGCCGCTTCGGGCATGTTGATTTGAACATACATTGCCGCATCTTTCATGGCACCGCGATCTACCACCTGCGCCCCTGCTTCTTTGTACAATTCATCGGAAAAATGCGAGCACAATCCAGCGCCCGCCTCTACCAAAACTTCGTTGCCCATTTGAATCAAACTCTTGGCAACCTGTGGTGTTATGGCTACTCGGTTCTCTCCAGCACGGGTCTCCTTTAAGACGGCTATTTTCACAATCGTTAATTTGATTTTGAAGCGAATATACACAAAAAAAGGGGGCTTCCAGCCCCCTTTTTACCGCGATTCACGCAATATTTACAATTTACAAATCTTCACCGTATGCGAGCCGTTGCTGAATGTATACACACCCGGCAACCAACCACGCACATCCATCAATCCAGGCGCAAGCCATACTACCGGCACCGCAGCCCCTGCAACATCCGTGGCCGACCATGTTTCCATTGAACTGCGCACTTCCACCTGCAAAACATCTACCACCGGATTGGGATATACACTCAACCCCGCACCCGAGCCCTTGATATCCTGGGCATCCAACCTACCAATAAAACCATCGCGGTAACGAACCTGGTTTGCGGTAAACGCACCGGTTAAAGGATTTACTGTGCCGCTTACCTCCATGACCGGGATGCGCTCGCTGAGCGACAACCACTTATAACTCACCGTTTTACGCGGCAACGGAAACTTGCCAAATTGAGAAGAAACTGTATCAACTTCATCAACATAAGTGCGCAAACGCAAGACGTTGGTGTACTCTTTGTAAGGCGTCTTGATGGTACCCCAACCGTCGGCATCATTGTACCGCGTACCCGCTTGCACCAATGCAAACAAATCCCCCGGAATGCTAAACCTAAAATTGAAGGTGGATGTGTCTTTGTCGCCGTAATTCAACGGAAACTGATAAATTTCATCCTCGTCTTTGTACATCGATGCCAATGGGAAACCTGAATATTGATAACCAATACCCTCCGCTTTATACACCTTTGAACTGTTGGTGTAAAACGAATACACATTCGTTAAAGTAATAGGTCCCGCTCCAATCGTATCAGCGGTTTTTTGTCCGATCTGACCAAAAAAGTAAAACGAATACGGCGTTTTGGTTACACTGTAATAATTTAACAACCGTTGCCTTTGCGGCTTCATGGAACTGAAATCCCAGGACATATTAGCACCCCCCGTTTCATAATTCGAAGGCAGCTCCGTGGGCAAAGCATTGGAATATCTCAATGTATCGCCCGACTTTGGCATCTGACTCGATGTGATCGATGGCTGGGCCACAATTTTCGCCCCGCAAAAAGAAACAATGAAAAAAATCCATGCTTTCATGATAAACAAATATACAATTCTCCCTGCAGATTGGGTTGTTAATCTGCCCAAAAAAGCCGATTTTTGCAAAAGTTATGGAATATCTTTGGCGCGCAAAACCTCTACCCAATCAGGAACAGGTATTGCAACTCTCTGAAAGCATTCGCGTCAACCCATACATTTCCACCATTCTCGTTCAACGCGGTATCGACACCTACGAGAAAGCCGAGAAATTTTTCAGACCCAAGCTCGACGATCTTCACAATCCTTTTGAAATGAAGGACATGGACGTGGCCATCCGCCGCATCCAACAAGCCGTTTCAAACCAAGAAGGCATCATGGTTTATGGCGATTACGATGTAGATGGTACCACCGCCGTGAGTATTGTATACTCCTATTTCAAATCCTTCAACCAAAACATCGAATATTACATTCCCGATCGCTACAAAGAAGGCTACGGAATCAGCAGAACCGGCCTAGAATACGCCGCCGCCAATGGCTTCACCCTGGTCATCGCTCTGGATTGTGGCATCCGCTCCAACGAATTGGTCGATTATGGCAATCAACTTGGATTGAATGTCATCATCTGCGATCACCACTTGCCCGGTGAAACCCTGCCCAAAGCCGCCGCCATCCTAAACCCCAAGCGCAGCGATTGCACATACCCCTACAAAGAACTTTCAGGGGCAGGCATCGGCTTCAAACTCATCCAAGCCTACAACGAAAAACAAGGCATGCCCACTGAGATGGTCTATGACTACCTCGATATGGTGGCAGTAAGCATCGCCTCCGACTTGGTTGATATTCGCGGCGAAAACCGTGTGCTCTCGTTCTATGGCTTGAGAAAATTGAACGAAAATCCAAGTATCGGACTGCAAACACTACTCGACGACTGTCCAAAAAAGGAACAATACAACATCTCCGACATCATCTTTGGCATCGGTCCACGCATCAATGCAGCCGGAAGAATCGCCGACGCCAAAGCCGCGGTAAAAGTCTTGATCGAAAAAGACTACCACACCGCCAAGAAATACGCAAAAGTACTCTCCGAGCGCAATCATGAACGCAAAGAGTTGGATTCGGACATTACCCGCGACGCCATCGACATGGTACAAAACAGCCCCCGACTGATGAGCAAATACTCCATGGTATTGCAGGGCGAAGGCTGGTCTAAAGGCGTTATAGGCATCGTTGCCTCCCGCATGGTAGAGCAGTTTTACAAACCCACCATTGTCTTTTCACTAAACGATGGCATGCTCACCGGCAGCGCACGCAGCATCAAAACCTTCGACATCCACGAAGCCATCGGCGCCTGCGGCGATCTGGTGGAGCAGTTTGGCGGACACAAATACGCGGCAGGACTGAGCATCAAAGTGGAAAATTTCGATGCATTTGCCGATCGATTTGAGGCCATCGTCAGAGAAACAGTCACCGAAGAAGATTTGGTTCCTGTGGTCGAATACGACTTGGAAATGGATACTGCCCTCATCACCCACGGCATGATGAAAATCCTGAAACAGTTGTCGCCCTTCGGACCTGGAAATTCCATCCCCGTTTTCAGAAGCAACAACCTCAAAGCCAATCAAACCGCCAAAATCCTCAAAGATCGCCACCTAAAAATGCAGGTTCAAACACCCAACGGCCCCATGGATTCTATTGGATTTGGCTTAGCAGAACACTGGCCCTCTGTCACAGACAGTCAGTTTTTCCATGCTTGCTACTGCATCGAAGAAAACACATACAACGGCCGCACCAATTTGCAACTCCGATTGCAAGACATCAAAACCAATTAACGCAGAATTTCTTATCTTGCTAGGGTGAAGCGTAAACATTTCATCCAATCGCTCAGCGCCACCGCGGCGGGCACAATACTATTGCCAGAAAGTCTCTCGGCCAAGGCCTCCAAAGACAAAAAGAAGGACGAAAACTCCCCAAAACCAACCTATATCCTACCCAAAGCAGGGATTCCATCGCACCCCCACAACGAGGCCTATTGGGGCGTAATCGCCACCAATTTCAAGCGTTCGACAGGATTCATCAACCTCGAAAACGGATATTTCAGCCACCAACCCCAAGGGACACTCTCCCACCATTTGGCCGCGGAAACCCACATCAATACCCAAACAAGCCATTTCATGCGCACGGCCCAGCAACAAGAAATTGAAGCCGCCAGAACGGCATTTGCCGAATTTCAGGGTTTATTGCCCAGCGAAGTGGCCTTTACCCGCAATACCACCGAAAGCCTCAACATCGTCATCATGGGTACGCAATGGCAGCCGGGCGATGAAGTTGTCATCGGCGATCAGGATTACGGCTCCATGGTAGAAGCCTTTCAACAAGCCGTTGCTAGATGGTCGATCCGCTTAAACGTAGCCCAAGTCCCCATCATTCCCCAAAGCGATGCCGAAATCATCCGGGCCTACACCTCTTTGATTACCGCCCGCACAAAAATGTTGCACCTCACCCACATGATCAACCTCACCGGGCAACTCATCCCCGTGGTAGCCATCACCCGTGAAGCCAAAAAAATCAACCCCAACATTTTGGTCGTGGTCGATGCCGCCCACAGTTTGGCCCATACACCCATCGAAATGCTGGAACTCAGAAATTCCGGCGTAGATGTCATTGGAGGCAGTTTACACAAATGGCTCTGCAACCCCATTGGAGTAGGATTCTTGTTCATCAAACAAAAACACATCAGAGAAGTGTGGCCGTTGATGGGTGATATCAGTGCTGAGCGCACCGACATCCGAAAATTTGAGCACCAAGGTACCCGACCCATCCACTCGCTGCAGACCATCCCCAAAGCCATAGAATTTCATCGCCTTTTGGGCAGCGTGAGCAAATACAACCGCCTCACCTACCTCAAACTGCTTTGGATTGGCAACAAGCAGGCGCTAGAGAATTTCGGAAAAGGATTGGGCATTTTGAACGATCCCCAATACCAAGCCAACATGAATGCCGTTACCGATCTGATGAACATGGATGCATTCAAACTGCAGTCCCCCCTGCTGCCATTCAACCGCGGCGGAGCCATCGCCACCGTCAACATCAACGGCTACACCCCCACAGAATTGGCCACAACCCTGTTCAACAAATTTGGCCTTTTCACTGTAGCCATTGAACACCCCATCATTCGCGGCATCCGGGTAACGCCCCACCTCAGCAGCAGCACAGCAGATTGCATCGCGCTAAACAAAGCCCTTACCGCCATTTGCATTGATTTGATTCCGCACTTGGAACCCCAGAAATAAAGGGTTATGGGTTGATTTTTACCCGAACAATTACGTCGTTGGTGGTATCTGAATCCAACAAGCCCGACTGATAGATGGTGCGATAATTTCGCAACGACATCAGTTCTGACCGATCCATGTTTCCGTCGCGTCGGCCATGAAAATTATCCCACAGAATCACCGACCCCAAGGGCAACCAATCATGGGCACCGCTGTCTTTTGTGTCCACCGACCAAATCGAAAGCGTTCTGCTGGCTTTGGGCCATTGAGCCACAGGATTCGCTGGCATCCACTCTCCGCTGGGCGATTGAGGATGCAATTCCAATTCCGCGCCCCAAGGATCCAACTGCTTAAACACATTGATGGCCGGAATTTGATGAACCAAAAGGGCGTCTTTGTATTCATTCGAAGCCTGTATCCATCCCAAGGCCTCAGCCACAGGCTTGTTATCATCATGACCGTTGTAAATCACATAATACTGCGCAACACCCTGCCAGGGATACGGCAAACCCGCGCCGGGGAAGGCAACCAAGAACATTCCGGCCGACACCATAGCTTTCAGTGCGCGATTCAACAAACGAATCTCTATCCGCATGATGCGGTCCAAGCTATACATCGATAGCAAGGCCATGATTGGGGAAACGGTGACGAATACCCTGACCAGACCGTGAGAACCCATGGCACCTTTCCACCATAGGATGCTGTGCGCAAGAAAAAAGCCTCCGAGCAAAGGCCACCACAACCACAGGGCCATCTGGCTATTTTGCGCCGGGGTTTTGCGTTTGAGTCTTCTTGCCACGTAGGCCAGCACCAAACAAAGCGACACCAAACAAAGCGATGTCACAATGATGCCCATGATTTCTTTTTGATGCGATGCATAATGCCAAATACTACCATGTCCAGCATCAAACCCACCGTCAACCTCTTGTCGCACATAGGGATTCTTGACGATCAACCAATTCCATTCCCCACTGGCTATAGCGCCCAATAATCCGTAAAAGAGCACACCCACGGTTGCCAAAGGCATATATTTCCAGCGTTTTCTCAGGGCCAAAAAGAACAAAATGGCGGCCAACAGCACAAATCCCTCGCTGCGGATCACCGGCAGAAATGAGGCAATCAACGTTGCCGATTTCCAGCGATTTCCTGCATACAAATAACAAATCCACACCAAAACGAGTGCATTGGAAGGCTCTGTGAGGGCGGAATGAACATTCGACAACACGATGGGTTGCCATGCGAACAAGAATATCACCATCCATGGGTTTTTCAGTCCCAGTTTCCTGGCGGTGAGGTACGACAGCCATGCGGTTCCTAAAACACACAGGTGGTTGAGCAACAAAACGGCGCCAATGCCAAACTGAGCAAACGGCAAAGCCAACAAGGTAAAAAACGGCTTGCCCCACTGATCCAATATCAATGCTGGATGTTGAATGGCCCACCGTGCGTAAAGGTAATGATTCCAGGAATCTTGTCCGCCTGCAGGCACCGGAGTAATCACGGCGATGTACACGTTCACCAGGGCAACTACGGCCATGGCCATGGCGGCCGCGCTGGAATTGCGATTCCATTCGATGGGAAACCTGGGATTGCGGGCCGACATATGGCGAAGTTAATAAAAAGGGGCGGCAATCTCACGATTGCCGCCCCTTTGGGATATACCCTGCCGACGCAGGATGAAAGATTAATACGTGCTATGCACCAACATCATGTCTTGAATGCGTTTTTCAGCATGCAAGATAGCGGCCTGTTGGTTGCTTACATTTTCACGCTCAGACTTCTTGTAAATCTCCAAAATGGTGTTGTAAATGTTCTCGGTTTGAGACATGGCGTTTTCACGAACATACCCATTGTATTCTGAGTAAACGTTGATCAAACCACCGGCATTGATCACAAAATCAGGGGCATAGATAATGCCCTTGGCTTTCAATGCATCGCCATGGATTTTCTCATCTTCCAATTGGTTGTTGGCAGCTCCGGCAACAATGGCACACTTCAACTTGGGCAAAGTAACATCGTTGATGATGCCACCCAAAGCGCAAGGAGCAAAAATATCGACATCCAAACCAACCATGTCCTCACCGCTCACGATGGTAGCCCCAAATTGGGTTGCCGCCGCTTGCAAAGCAGAATCGTTGATATCAGCCACATACAATTTCACCCCCTCTTTGTGAAGGTATTCCAACAAATGCATGCCCACTTTACCGATGCCCATTACGGCAGCAGAACGACCTGCCAAGCTATCATTTCCCCAAGCCTGTTTTGCAGAAGCTTTGATACCCATGTAAGTTCCATAAGCAGTAACTGGAGAAGGATCTCCACCACCACCCATGCTTTCTGGCAATCCAACTACGTGGTCTGTTTCCATGTTCACGTATTCCATGTCGCGCGTGGTTGTTCCCACATCTTCAGCAGTGATGTATTTGCCGTTGAGGTTTTCAACAAAACGACCGAATTTACGCATCAAGGCTTCCGACTTCATGGTTTTGGGATCACCGATAATTACAGCTTTCGCACCCCCAAGGTTCAACCCAGCCACAGAGGCTTTGTAGGTCATACCGCGCGACAAACGCATCGCATCGCGAATGGCGTCTTTTTCGTGGGTGTAATGCCAGAATCGGGTACCACCCAAACCAGGGCCCAATACGGTATTGTGAATGGCAATAATTGCCTTAAGTCCAGTAGCGTGATCTTGACAAAATACGATTTGCTCGTGATTTGTAGATTCCAAGCCAGCAAATAAATCAAATGATGTTGCAGGCAAATTCTGAGTTTGAACGTCAGCCATGATAATGGGTGCAAAGATACGGAGAATTGAGTTAAAAAAATCGTTTTTATAAGTGTCAATCAGACAATTAAGATTGAGACGGAATGGGCCTTGGCGAATGTTTGGCTGCGGCCTCTGCGATGGCACGAATATGATCGGGCGTTGTACCACAGCAACCACCCACAATGTTCACCCAACCATTCTTGCACCAGTCTTCCAACACGGCGGCCATCCCCTCGGGGGTATCGTCGTATTCCCCAAATTCATTGGGCAAACCCGCATTGGGATAGCAGCTAATTGGAACCCAGGCCACGCGCGACATTTCTTCAATGAACGGACGCATTTGTGGGGCACCCAGGGCGCAATTCAGTCCCACACTCAGCAAATTCCCGTGCGAAATGGATATCCAAAACGCCTCCGCGGTTTGTCCACTCAGCGTACGACCGGAATTATCAGTGATAGTACCACTGACCATCACGGGGATATCGATTCCGCGCGCTTCTTTGATGGTATTGATGGCAAACAGGGCCGCTTTGCAGTTTAGGGTATCAAAAACGGTCTCCACCAATAGCAGGTGCACACCGGCATCGATGAGCGCATTGACTTGTTCGGTGTAGCAGTCCACGAGTTCATCGAAGGACACGGCCCGAAATCCCGGGTTGTTCACATCGGGCGATAAACTGGCCGTTTTGTTTGTAGGTCCGATAGACCCCGCCACATACCTCGGTTTTGAGGGATTGAGCGCGGTATATTCTGCGGCGGCGGCCAGCGCAAGCGCTGCCGCCGCCGCATTCAACTCCTTCACCAAATCAACCATGTGATAATCCAACATGGAAATTGCATTGGCGTTGAACGTATTTGTCTCTATGATATCGGCCCCCGCCAACAAAAATTGCTTGTGAATGTCCGAAATGATTTGTGGCTGTGTTAACACCAACAAATCATTGTTCCCCTGCAACGCATGCGGAAAATCGGCAAAACGCGGTCCGCGGTAGTCAGCCTCCGATAACTTGTGTTTTTGAATCATGGTACCCATGGCACCATCAATAATCATGATCCGCTCGCGCAGATGGTCCTGTATTTTCATTGTGTAATGTCGCTAATTTTTTGATTTAAAATGCGCGATAGCAAATCCAATGCGGTATGGGCCGACATTCGATTTTGCTGATCAATGCAATCTTCTAACTGGGCAGGGTATTTGGCTTTGGCCACCAACATCAAAGGCGAAACCGATGACCCCGAGGACTTACTCGGGTAAGAAAATTTTACAAAGTGTTGCTTGGCATCTCCTGCCTCCACCGACGGAAAATCAATGGCTTGCGACAGCCCAAAAGCGGGTGCAGTGGAATAAAAGACCACCTCCGGCTCATCGGTGTACAACGATTGAATTTCTTCCTTTTGCATCAACGTATGCGTTTTCTCAGCAAACACTTGGTCAAACGCTTTTTCCGCCACCTTGTAATCCGCCGCAGAATCACTGGGCTTAAAAATTACCAACGCCTTATATTTAAAAGCCACATAGGCCCTTCCATTCTGAAATTCCGCATAAAAATACCGGCCTTTGTCGATCCCCCCCTTAACCAAATTTCGCTTTCGCAACGATTGCAAAAACGACTTAAATCGCTCTTCAGAAGTCAATGACAGTGCAAAAAAATCACCCTCGTTCAACCCAAATGCCACAACATCAGAATACAAAGCCAAGCCGGGCTCTCCCGCATCTTTCACTTTGGCAAAAATGGGCAAATTGGCGATCGTTTTTCGCAACACCTCCACCCCTGCAGGCGGGACTTGTGTTTTGGCAAAATCGGCCCGCAACAACTTGGTTTGAACATGTAAAAACCATTGGGCGGTGGCGGGGACAACAAGCACCAACCGACTCCGTGCATTAAAGTTATACCACAGATAAACACCCACCGACAGGACCGTGAGTGCAGTTAGCCCCATGATGGTAAACGCAATCCTACGAAATCCTTTGTCTATCACAACTGCAAAGGAACTATACAGATGTCAAATCCGTAGGAATATTTAAGGTTTCCCAAAAAATAAATTTGGGTGCCTACCACCAAGGTAAACACCCAAATCAGAGGAATTCGTAATTGTGTTTGATTATTTCTTGCAGCAAGGCTTGCCCTCAGTTCCCGCAGCGCAGGCCTTCTTTACAGGGGCAGAACCAGGAGCCGCGATAGGCGCAGCAACCGCTGCAGCTGGAGCAGCCGCAGAAGCAGATGCAGATGCATCTCCATGACCGCCACACTTGTGCTCAGCAGAACCACCACAAGCCGCTTTGGGAGCCATGGCAGGGGCTGCAGCAGACGCTGAAGCCGCAGAACCTTCCTTCTTGCAGCAGGCTTTTACCTCACCATTGGCTGCACCGGCTTTGCTACATCCAGCAGCTGAACCTTCTTTTTTGCAACAGGCTTTGGTTGGCGCTACTGCCGCAGCAGGGGCTACTTGTGCCACTTCAATGGCAGGGGTGTTATTTTGGGTTTCGCCCGCAGTTTGGGCCTGAGAAGTGATTGCAAAACCAGCAATCAACAATCCAAAAGCGATGATTTTTTTCATATGATTTTCTCTATTTATACAAAGATACTATACAGACTTTACATTTACCACTTCGCAATAACGGTCTCTCCACCCACAGTTTTTTGGTCCAACTGAACCAAAATCTCCGCATCCAAAGGCAAATACAAATCGATCCGTGAACCAAATTTGATAAACCCGTATTCATCGCCCTTCGTGTAGGCTTGTCCCGGCTTTGCGTAACAAACAATGCGTCGGGCCAAGGCCCCAGCAATCTGTCTGAACAAAATTTGCTTGCCGTTTTCTTCCATCACCACGGTTGTCCTTTCGTTTTCGGTACTGCTTTTCGGATGCCAAGCCACCAAATACTTGCCCGGAAAATACTTTTGGTACAACACCGTTCCGCTAACAGGTGCACGATTCACGTGAACGTTAACGGGCGACATAAAAATGGAAATTTGCTTCCGTTGGTCTTTGAAGTATTCACCTTCTTCCACATTTTCAATCACAACCACCTTGCCATCGGCAGGGGCAATGATGAGTCCCTCACCTTGGGGCGTGTTGCGCGATGGATTGCGAAAAAACTGCACCACCATCACAAAGAACAGTAACGACAAACCCAAAAAGATTTGCGACACCAATCCTTCGCCTAGCAGCCATTGAACACCCACATTCAACAAAACCAGCACCAGCGTTGTGACAAAAATGATGGTATATCCTTCTCTGTGTAATCTCATCTTAGAAAGAACCTCTCAATTTCAAGGTACTGGCCACCTTATCCAAAGCCACGATATAAGCAGCAATACGCATATTCACACCAAACTTCTCGGCAGTTGCATAGACATTGTCAAACGCCTGCTTCATGGCACGATCTGCCCTCCGGTTTACCCGCTCTTCTGTCCAGTAGTAACCCAAACGGTTCTGCACCCACTCAAAATACGATACAGTTACACCCCCGGCATTGGCCAAAATATCGGGCACCACCAAAATGCCTTTTTCGTTCAAAATTGAATCCGCCTCTGCGGTAGTAGGACCGTTAGCGCCCTCTACAATCATTTTCGCTTTGATACGCGCCGCATTTTCTGGAGTTATTTGATCCTCCATGGCCGCTGGCACCAAAATATCACAAGGCAATTCCAACAATTCGGCATTGGTAACCTCGCTTCCGCCGGTATACCCATCCAAACTGCGGGTGGCACTGTTGGCCACATAAGCCATCGCAGCAACCACATCGATGCCTTCAGGGTTGTAATACCCACCGGTAACATCAGAAATTGCCACAATCTTCACACCCAACTGGGCGATCAATTTTGCAGAAATGCTTCCCACGTTTCCAAAACCTTGCACAACACAAGTGGTCTGGGTAGGATTTAAACCCAACTTCGCCATGGCGCTGCGGGTACTTACCATCACACCCCTGCCTGTGGCCTCTACCCGGCCCAAGCTACCACCCAAAACCAAAGGCTTACCGGTAACTACAGCGTAGGCATTATGTCCAGAAATTTTTGAAAACTCATCCACAATCCAAGCCATCTCCTGCGCGCTGGTACCCATATCAGGTGCTGGGATGTCTTTGTCAGGACCAAACACGTTGCGCATTGCCAACGTATATCCACGTGTCAAACGCTCCAACTCTCCTTTGCTCATGCTGCGAGGATCGCATTTAATACCTCCCTTAGCACCACCATAAGGCACGTTTACTACCGCACACTTCCATGTCATCCATGCAGCCAAAGCTTTCACCTCGTCCAAATGAACATCCATGCTGTATCGGATGCCGCCCTTAGAAGGACCCAAATGCACGCTGTGCACCACGCGGTAGGCTTCAAACACGCGAATGGTGCCATCGTCCATCGTCACCGGAATATTCGCTGCCACCACCTTATCGGGCACCCGCAATACGTTAGCAAATTGATCGTCCAATCCTAATTTCTCTTTCGCCTCATCGAAGCGTCTCTGCATGCTCTCAAGCGGATTGTAACTTGGAGTTCCACCGTTGTTAGGGGCTGACATAATGTATTTTGATTACGTTAAGTGAGGCAAAAATAGGACTTATCCCTTGAGTTCACTCAACACCCACCGGCAATGTTCCAAATTGTATACAAGAAGGGGGCTTTATTTTGCCAACGACCTGCGCAACAACCGCCTTATAGACAGAAGGATACCCTTCCATTTTATTTCCTTTCTAACCTGGAGGTAGTTGCACAATAAGAGGACAACAAACGAAAGATTCACCGCCATCATTCTTCTAAACTGCTGCGGTGCGACCCACATTATGCGATCCATTAGGCCCATTGATTCACGCCCATAAGACTCAATGGCCCCAGGCGAAACAAAGCCATCCATACCCTTCCAGCAAAGGATCAACACCAACAGAGACAGTCCATAACTCAGAATTAGTGCTTTAAACCGATTTTGTGCGTGCAGATAATGCCCCATGGGCGCGGAGAGACCCAAAAACAATACAGCCGGTGAGATTAAAACAAACGCTTCCTTCAACCCCCCAAACGTATCTCCGAAAATCCAGACGTAGAAGTCGGGTGGCAGCAACATCAACACTACAATGGCCGCCAAAGTACCCAACCCAGAGATGACAACATAAAGCGAGAGTAGTCGGGCAAACTTCTTTTTATACACGCCCCATCTCAACATCCGAGAATGCAAAATGGTGCCGAAGGAATTGCCAAAAATCCAAAGGGTATCGGCCATGAGCAAGGCATTGGCCAAAACACCTGCCGCGGTATTGCCAAATTCATTTGCCATCCACCATAAGGGCATTCGATACAACAAAAACAATAGAATGTGGCCGATTTGCGACATCACCCCACTGCGGAACAAGTCCGTTGGCGGATGCCATGTCCTGTTGTGATTGGAATCAGAAAAAGCTTGATGCTTCCACAGATACACCAAGGATCCCACGCAAGCCAAACCGCTGGCGTACACGAGAATCCAAAGTACCGCCGTTTCATCGAATCCGTGGATGTAATCTAGGGTTTGTCCAACAGGCACCTCCACCGCTTGTACCGCGCTCAAATCAATGGCCCTAATCCTTGGAAATAAGTAACCATGGATGGCTTCCAAGCAGAATGCGATACCCAATAGTTTAAATACTTCCAACATCACTTGTAACTTGTTACGCTGCTGCACCCAACCCTTTACTTGGTAGACATTATACTGTATGGCCAACGACCCCAAGAACAACCCCTGAAAAGACAAAAGATTGAGGTGGATGATGTGCGGATGATCAAAATTCAAAGGCAAATCGCCTTGATTGGGCAAAACATATTGAAACCAACCTACACAATAACCCAATATCAATACCAGCAACAGAAAAATCCAAGCGGTGGGTAAGATGCGTTTGGCGGGGTATTGCGATAGCACATTGGCAAGGGCGCCGCCGGCAACCAACTCACTGACCATCAACACCATTTGCAAATTCAACAGTAGAATCGACAGGCTTCCACGTCCGTAAGCCCCCATCACACGGGAGTAAACAATGACCACCACGGCTGCCAATACCGCTTTGGCCAATTGCCAACCGAAGGTTTTTATAGGTCCGCCATCGTGATCTTTCATGCCATTTCTTTCTTGGGATAAAAAGTTTCTAAAAAGCAAGCCATGGCAGCCCACCGAAAAATCTGGGCCAAAAGGGCTTCTTCTTTGGGACTTAGGTTGGCTTGGGCGATATTATTACTTGCCAGATTATGGTGAGCTGTAGCGATTTTTCGGGCGCGGGCCAGCGCCGATAGGCGCTGCCCGCGCCTCACCATACCATCCAAACAATCAGACAATATCCATTGCTCCCAAACCGCAAGTGAAGACAATGTCAACAACCCCGCCGGTACTGTAAATCCCTTTTTATCGGTTCTCCATAACACGGCATCCGGAACCAACCCCTTCATCGCCTGTCGCAAGTATCCCTTCGAATACCCATCCACCAACTTCGATGAAAGCGATCCCTCCAAACTCCATGTATCATCACCCCAAGCATTGAGCCATGCATCCGCCATGACCACATCATCGGCAAATGGATTCCGTGATTCCAAACCACAAGCCATTCCATTTCGATCCTCATACCGCAACAACTGATTCAACCGCGGACCATAATAATCAGCACGCATCAACTCATCAGCGCAACTCACGGGTGCACTGCCCTTGAAAACGCCCAACAACGACTTCAACCACTGTTTACCTGCTTGATAAAATCCAATGGGCCATTTGTCGCGCACTGGCCATAATCGTCCTCTTTCCGACCAAAAAGCAGCCTTATAATAATGTGGATAGCCGCCAAAAATCTCATCGGCACCCTGACCATTAAACAATACCTTCACCCCGGTTTCACGAACCTTTTCACACAAAGCAAAATGGGCCAAATTGTTCCATGCCACAGGAATCCTGTGAGTGGCCGAAATATATCGAGCCAAATCGTGGGCATCCAACTCAGACACATCAATGGTATGCCAAATCCCTCCCACCGATTCTACCACAGCACGCTGATAATCACTTTCGTCGGCCGCACTTCCCGGAGAAACCACCGAAAACACATGCAAATGCGCTTCCTTTCCCAACAGTTCGCGGGCCACCGCCACCAATGCGGCACTGTCGATTCCCCCACTAACAGCAAAACCCAAAGGCACATCACTGCGCAACCTGCGCCTAATGCCAAACTTCAGTTGCGCCCGCAACAAATCGCTGTATTTCTCGGGCAATTGCTTTAACCCCATGCGCGACATCCAGGCTTGATCGTCGGCGAGTTGAATATACCCCCCATCGTGCCAAGCCCTGTGTTCCACAACACCTCGATCGGTGAATTGCAACAGAAAACCCGCTTCCAACGATGTTATTTCTTGAAACAATGGCAAATTATCGCTTTCTCCATGATTCATGTGGTTGAGCAGTGCCTGTTCATTGAGAGAAACTGGCATTCCGAGCGACCCCAATACTTGAGAAAGCGCAAAATCTTCGGAAGCAAACCAAATCGAATTTTGATTTGCCGCATAATACAGAGGCTTCACACCGGTTCTGTCGCGAATCAGTGTGAGGGTTTTCTCCACGTCATCCCAAATGGCCATGGCAAAAAAACCATCCAATTCCGACAAAACGGCCATCCCCAATCGCTGCCAAAGATGGAGCAATACCTCCGTATCCGTGCCTGAGGGATAGTCCACCCCATACTTTTGAGCCAATTCTATGTAATTGTATATCTCCCCATTGTAGGTAATGGCATAGCGTTTATCCGCGGTTATCATGGGCTGTGCACCTGCATCACCCAATCCCAAAATCGACAGACGCCGATGCACCAACAAGACTGTCCCGTTGTTGGCCTCAAATTGTTGGATCCCATGTCCGTCTGGACCTCGGTGCAATAACAAATCCGAAAACTGCACACCTACTGCATGCATTTGAGCATGATTGCCACCGGCAAACTGAATTCCTCCGGCTATTCCACACATGGATCAATGAGGCTTCGGTAAGACTTCTCCAGGGTAGCCGCTACGGCCGAAGGATTGTATTTTGCCGCGGCTTCCGCCGCGATATTCGCTTTATTCCAGGCTTGCGCCTGCAAAAAGGCCTGCTCCATGGCGGAAGTCAGGGCAGATTCGTCGGCAGGATTCACGAGCAACCCATTGCGATCATCGATCATTTCGGGCACCCCGGCCACAGAGGTCGCGATCACAGGCAGACCGCAACAGTGGGCCTCAGAGATCACACAAGGGGCATTTTCCATGTCTGAAAACAACACAAAGGCATCGGCACATTGCATCTGAAAAGCTACATCTAGGGGTTCTTTCGGACCGAAGAAGGCCACGCTGGGTTGAAAAATATGCAAGAGACCGAGTCCAAATGCCGCAGTTCTGGCTTGACTCAAATACAATTCATTGGTTCCACCCACGATGCGAAATTGCATATACCAATCGGGGTGTTTTTGTTTGAGCGCCGCAAAGGCCCGAAGCATGCCCAACACATTTTTCCTGGGTTCTAGGGAAGATACATGCAGAAAGGCAAAAGGCATTTTATTGGTTTCGGGATGGACCTCAGGTTGTTTGTGATAAAACACCGAGGAATCCACCACGTTGCGGAAGAGGACAAAGGGCTTCGCCCCACCGAGGTAGGCGTGCATGGCGCGTTGTGAAGCCAAACTTACAGGCGCTGCAACCGTCACCTTTTCCCAAAGCCTGAAATAATCGCGTTGAAAAACAGCCCCCCGTTTGCCAAACCCATCAGAAACCACCTCATTAAATATCGCCCAATGCTCTGTATACCATAGCGGTACCGCACCCTTACCCTCCTTGCGAAACAAGCGATACAACGCCGGTATCACCCGGGCTATTTTATCCCCACCGTGGACGTGCACCGCAACAGGCACCCTTTCGGCGGCCACGGCCGCCTTCAGGGCTCCTCCCGCCAACCAGCGGTATAGGGTGTAGTTTACTGCCCGACAAACAATCCCACCCCAAGGTAGTTGAGGCACAGGCCGACAGTAAATTTGTACCCCCGGAATGCTCACGATGTTGGCAGGAACCGAATCTTTGCCCCACCGATATACCGGAAAATGGAAAATTCTGATGGCATTACCTGCGGGCGAAGCCCGCAGGTAATGCGACACCGCCATAGCATGCCTGGCCACAAAATTGCCCGACTGAACATCCAAACTATTTGGAAACCAACCAGCCAACCACCATATCGTTTTGCTATCGCGCACGTAACAAAAGTACACAGCCCAAAGCGTCGCATCAAATAATTGGCAATTTTTGCAAAGGATCTGTACGAAATTGAAAATTATTCAAAAAATAACTATCTTTGCAGCCCACAAAATGGCGGTTATAGCTCAGTAGGTTAGAGCACTAGCTTGTGGCGCTAGGGGTCGCCGGTTCGAGCCCGGTTAATCGCCCTCCAAAAACAAAAAAGCAGCGAATTCGCTGCTTTTTTGTTTTATCCAAAATTCAAGGAAAGCACCTCCGCGCACCCCCTGAATCTATACCCTGTTATCCGATGTACTTCAACAGCTCCGCACGCGTAGCCGCATCCGAAAACTTTCCATGAAAACTGCTCGTCACCGTGCTGCTGCTCGTATCCTTAATCCCCCTGCTGGCCACACACATGTGCTTCGCATCAATGATCACCGCTACATCCTCGGTACCCAACACCTTCTTCAATTCCTGCGCAATCTGCACCGTCATGCGCTCCTGCACCTGCGGACGTTTTGCGTAGTAATCTACAATCCGGTTCAACTTGCTCAACCCAATCACCTTGCCCCCACTGATATACGCCACATGCGCAAACCCATAAATCGGCACAAAATGATGCTCGCAAGTACTGTGAAAATGAATGTTCTTCTCCACCAACATCTCTGAGTATTTGTAAGTATTCTCAAACAATGTAGGTTCAGGTCGGTTTTTCGGATCCAACCCCTTGAAATGCTCGTTCACATACATCTTCGCCACACGCAATGGCGTACCCTGCAAACTCTCATCGGTTAAGTCCAAACCCAACACATACATAATCTCCTTGAAATGCTTGGCAATCAACTCAATCTTCAAGGCATCGTCCATCATAAAAGCATCCTCACGCAAAGGGGTCTCCCGCTTCACTGAAATGTGCGAATCGCCCATCTCCTCCCACTGCTTCAGCAGTTCGTTCGCTAGTTTTTTATCCATTGAATTCTACAAAATTACGGGGTGTTTCGTACAATCGCACACTCAAACTCATTTCCATCGGAACGCGGGCACGCAACTTTTGCCAAATCACCCAAACGATGTTCTCGGCCGTTGGATTCAATTCGCGAAACTCCTCAGTGTCTAAATTTAAATTTTTGTGATCAAATCGCTCAATCACCTCCTCGTCGATGTACTGCTTGACTAACTTCATATCAATCAGATAACCCGTTATACTGTCTACCTCGCCCTCTACACGCACCTCCAAATCGTAGTTGTGACCATGGTAATGGGCGTTGTTGCAGGGCCCAAAGAACTGCTGATTCTGCTCATCACTCCAACTCGGCACATGCAAACGATGGGCGGCATTGAAATGGGCGGTTCTGTATACGGCTACGCGGTGCGACATCTGAAATTATCCTTAGAAGTGATAGTTAAACCAAACAAATCGAAAATGGTTTGTTTATTCTACAAATCTATGATGCAATTTACGTTTGTCACAAAGGTTTCGGCCCAACGCGATCAGGTAGCCAACCAATTCAATCAAGACCTGCTGCTCAAACTAAAGCCGCCATTGGTTACCATGCATCTGTTGCGCTACGATGGACAGCACCGCGGCGATGAACTTCTGTTTGCGGTTGGCTTCGGCAAATTGACACAAAAATGGCATGGCGCCATCACCCAGCACCGATATACCGAGAAACATTGGCTGTTTCGCGACGAAGGCATCGCCCTACCCCATCCCCTAAAAATCTGGCAACACACCCACGCACTCAAACACGCAAACCATCACACCCTGGTCATCGATCGGGTAAAATTCTCAGGCAAAAACGCCCTATTCACAGTGCTATTGTGCCTCCCTATTGCGATGATGTTCCTGATGCGCAAACCCCTGTATCAACGGTGGCTCTCTGTGCGATAAATACCGTCCATCACCACCACATGAGGCAATGTCACCAGCGACAACAAAACAAAGCCCAAGCCCAACGGCATCGACTCATCCAACCGCGAGAAACTGAAGGTCGATAGCGCGTTTTGCGTTGTCCACACCGACAACACCACCCATGCCAGCAATGCCACAAATCCCAAAGGCATGAAACCCATCAGTACCCTGCCCACCGATCGATCCGTATCGCGCAAGATGTAAACCACTTGATAACGCATCGACTGTCCTGCATGCCAAAGGCAAAACACCACCACAAACCCCAATATCAAAGGAGATACCCAATACCAAACCGACACCAAAATCCATTGCAATAGGTATTGCCAACGGTGTGCGATGTTTCTGCGATTCAATATCCAAGCATAGACCAAACCAAATGTGAGCGCAATCACCAATAGCATACTAGGGCTCAATTGCCAAGCCCGATAATTTTGAACGGTTGGATCACCCAGCATCTTGGAAAACACCGCCATTGCTTCCGGCAAATGCATCAAAACCGGATATACCAGCAACCATCCGCCCCACAATAGCGATTCCGGAACAAACCATCGATCCGATAAAAAATTCGACTGACCAAAATGATGCATAGAGATAACCAGAAACAGCAGCAGGGCCAGTAACGGAAACACAAACCACAATGCGGCATAGAGCGCCATACTCCCAAGGTAATACAACAAAAACAACAGGCTGCCCCGCAAAGATTTGTTGGGCCGATAAAAAAAATCATTCCCGCCATGGGGGACCCCCACAAAAACCAACGCTACAATTGCAAAGAGCGACAAAAATGCACCCCCCGCCTCAGACTGCGAAATCGACAGCAAGATCAACAAGGCTTGCACGACCGACTGACCCCAGAAGAACCGGTGATTGACCGAGGCCAAAGATGCGTTAGCTGCCAACATATTTAATAAGAGCTTTCAAAAACCAAGATACTTGCAATTTGGAGAATATCTGAACTTCTTCCCAAAGCGATGTTCGTTCATTCAAAAATTTCAACACGTGTTGGGCGGGTTGCCGAGAAAACAACCGTTCAAAAATGGCTTTCCCCCTCTCTGGATTATCCATCAGCAATTGCAACAGTAACGCATCGTAAAACCGAAACCGCTTTTTGCGATAAATTCTCGGAAGCGCCTCCCCCTGTTGAAGTGCGGTGGCCATGGCTTTGCCATGGTCACGCATCGCCAAAAACCCATACCCTGTGGTGGGTTTCAAAGCCCCAGCCGCAACCCCTATGGGTAAAATGCGTTCAGTATTGGGGAAATGCGGCTGGGTCTGATTGAAAATCGAACTCATGGGAATGGCATCGACCTCAACCTCGAGTACTTCAACTCGCCATCGGCGGTCCACACACAATTGCCTCAACAAATCCTCGCCGTGGGCCTGGCTCAATGGATATTTATAAAATTGGGTGATTTCTATGAGTCCCTCCGTTTCCGAAATGGGTAACACATAAACAAAGCGAGTGGTTCCCATCTGTGCAATGCCAAAATCCATCAGGGTGGCCGCAGCAGGTTCCCACTGACCTTCGAGTATTTTCACACGCCAACCCACAAAAGACTGCCAAAGTTCAATGGAAGCGTTTTTTGTAGCCGCCGCAACCCCTCCGCTGTAAAAAAAATAATCCGCCAAATAGGTTGCTTTTTCGGTCTTCACCTGCACCCCGGAATTTATTTGTTCTGCGCCTGTAACCCAGTCCGTGCACCAATGCACATGCGCGTTTTTGTGCAAGGAAGATTTGATCCATTGATAAAAGATGGCACTTCGGGCATGACAGTATTGATACGGAGCAATGGGCTGAGTTTGGCCTTGAACCCACAGTGAAGACCACTGCCGATCCACAAAAGGAAAATCTTGTGTGGACTCATCCGTCCAGAAACACCATGTGCGATCGTTCAATTTGTTTGAATCGCCTTCAATGATCAACAACTGTTTGGATTCAAGCAATCCTTGTTGGTCCATCCAATAGGCCAGCCAAAGACCTGAGGCCCCTGCTCCTTGGATGATATAGGCGTATTTTTCTTGCACTACGATTCACGTACAAACCCCCAAATGCCATAATTGTTTGAGTTTCAGTTTACCGATACCCAAACCTTTAAGACAAAAATACGCAAAACGTGTTTCAAATCGTGTAAAAAATGTGGAACGATGGCCAAGAAACAACCCCAAAGGATGTCTAACTTCGTGGCATGAAGTTTTTCATCGACACCGCCAACTTGGCACAAATCAAAGAAGCAAACGACCTCGGCATTTTGGATGGGGTTACCACCAACCCGAGTTTAATGGCCAAAGAAGGCATCTTCACAGAAGAAGCCGTATTGAACCACTATAAAACCATTTGCGAAATGGTAGATGGCGATGTGAGTGCGGAAGTGATAAGCACCGATTTCGAAGGCATGGTGGCCGAAGGTGAAAAACTGGCGGCGTTGCATCCCAACATCGTGGTAAAAGTTCCCATGATCAAAGACGGCATCAAAGCCATCAAATACTTTTCTGACCGCGGCATTCGCACCAACTGCACCTTGGTTTTCAGTGCTGGACAAGCCATCTTAGCAGCCAAAGCCGGTGCAACATACTTGTCGCCCTTTGTGGGCCGTATCGACGACCAAAACTGGGAAGGGTTGGATTTGATCAAGCAAATCGCAGAGATCTATGCTGTTCAAGGATACGAAACCGAAATCTTGGCCGCGAGCGTACGTACTTCGTTGCACATTGTTCAGTGCGCACAACACGGCGCCGATGTGGTTACCTGTCCGCTTAGCGCCATTTTGGGCTTGCTAAAACACCCATTGACCGATATCGGACTGGCTCAGTTCTTGGCCGATCACGCCAAAGGCGGAAAATAACCATTGATACACTCCAATTGAACCTATGGACCGGAGCTTACTTCCGGTCCCCCTTTTTTTTGAGTTTGATTAAAAAAACAATAATTGTTGAAGAAAAATGTAAATTTGAAAACCTTGGTTTAATTTTTTTGTTTTGTTAAGAATGATCATTACCCTCAGACAGATGCAATACGTGGTTTCAGTGGCTAAGCACGGTAGCTTTTCAAAAGCGGCCGACGAATGTGCCGCAGACCAAAGCACAGTAAGTCAACAGATTAAGACTTTTGAAGACAGAATGAACATCAGCATCTTCGATAGGAGTACTTTACCCATCACCTTAACCGAAAAAGGGAAAGAGATCGTTGCCCAATGCCAAAACATCATCGACCAAGTAGACGGGATGATCGCTCCGTTCAAACGAAAAAAACCTTTGTAAACGGGATTCTATCCCACATTTTTACTGCGACGTTCCATCAGTACAATGTCGCGCCATTCCCCGCTGGGCATCTGACCGATACGCTCGCGGATGCCTACCGTCCTGAATTCATGCTTTTCGTGCAAACGAAGGCTGGCCACATTCTCGGGAAAAATCCCCGACTGTAGCATCCAAAATCCTTTCGATTCCGAATCCTCAACAATCTTCGCCATCAACGCATCGCCTATTCCCATGCCTTTTGCCTCATTGGCGAGGTAGATGCTCAACTCAGCCACACCGCGAAAAACCACCCGCGAACTTACCGGACTCAACGCCGCCCACCCCAACACACGATGGTCCTGCTGGGATTTTGCCACCCACCTGCAAACCGAAACATGTTTCACATCCCAATCTTCCCAAGTGGCTGCCGCCAAATCATAAGTGGCGTTTCCACCCGCAATACCCTGTTCGAAAATGGCCGACACCGACGCATAGTCCGCCGACACCATGGTATCCAAATAAAAGGGAATGGATGTCATACCGCCATGCCCCCAAGCATCAATATTGTTCTTTGTTATTGGGAAAATCCACCGACTTTACATCGCTGATATAATTTTCCACTGCGCCTTTCATTACTTCGTATAGATTGGCGTAGCGACGTAAAAAGCGGGGCGAAAACTCATTGGTGATTCCCAACATGTCATGCACCACCAAAACTTGTCCGTCTACCCCACTCCCAGCACCAATACCAATGACAGGGATAGTGAGGTTTTCTGCCACACGCTTAGCCAAATTCGCAGGAATTTTTTCCAAAACGATGGCAAAACAGCCCGCCTCCTCCAGCATTTTACTGTCGCGAATGAGCTTATCTGCCTCGGCATCCTCCGTGGCACGCACGGTATAAGTCCCAAATTTATATATACTCTGCGGGGTAAGTCCCAAATGGCCCATGACCGGCACACCGGCCGTTAAAATTCGTTTGATGCTCTCCAAAATCTCTTCGCCCCCTTCCATTTTGATGGCATGAGTGCCACTTTCCTTCATGATTCTGATGGTCGATGCCAGCGCTTCCTTACTGTTGCCTTGGTAGCTACCAAACGGCAAATCCACCACCACCAACGCGCGATTCACCCCCCTCACCACCGAACTGGCATGATAAATCATTTGATCCAGGGTGATGGGCAACGTGGTTTCATGTCCAGCCATCACATTCGATGCGCTATCACCCACCAAAATCACATCAATACCCGCTTGATCCACCACGCGAGCCATCGAAAAATCATAGGCCGTTAACATGGAAATCTTTTCACCTCGGGCCTTCATCTCATGAAGTACGTGGGTGGTCACCTTTTTTTCTTCTTTTTTGTGTATGCTCATGGTCGATATCCATCCCCACTTTCGATGAAATCACTGCAGGATAGTACAAAGTTCCCCGCAAAAGAACCATCTTTGTAAGAATTCAAAAACAAAAGTAGGATTATTTCTAAATGAAACAGCAATTGCAGCCTTACAAGTACCGCCTCCTTTCTTTCGCCCTGGTTTTTATCACCCTTTTTACCGCCTGTGAGAATGAAGTTTACATCAATGCCGACTACAAAGAGACCATTGTTGTTTATGGCCTACTCGATCCCCAAGACAGCATCCAATACATCAAGGTAAACAAAGCCTACCTCAACGAAAACATCGGCGCATTGGAAGCCGCCAAAATTTCAGACAGCCTCTATTTGGATTCAACACGGGTTGAGTTAAAGCGTTTATCGAACGGACAAATCATTATTTGCAATGCAGAGGCAGGTCCAACGAAAGAAACAGGCATTTTCGCCAACGACAAAAATATTTTGTGGGTGACCCGCGAGAAAATCTACCCCAACGAAGACTATGAAATCACGGTGAGCAACCCCCTCACCAAAACCAAAGCGGTTTCTGTCACCCGAACTGTGGGTGTCACCAAAATTCGATCGCCCTTCATCGACCAAACCAACGTATTCAGTGTTGGACCGGAATATTTAACCATTTCTTATGTGGCGGCTCCCAACGCGTACGCTTATGATGCCCACTTTTTGGTCAACTATGAAGAAATGGACGTGACTGACACAAACAAAAAAGTGACCAAGACGGCAGTTTGGCGCGTGGTCAACAATTATTTGGTTGGCAACAACACTTCGCCGATGCGACAGGTACCAAGACTGAGCTTCCTTCAGTTTTTGCAATCGAACATCACGGCAGCCCCCAACCTTAAGCACCGCATCAAATGGGTGGGCGTAAGCCTGTATGCCGGAAACCAAACCTTGGTGGATTACATCTCGGTGAACGAACCCAGCATTGGCATCGTGCAAAAACAAGCGGAATACACCAACATCAGCGGCGGATATGGCCTATTTGCCTCAAGGTCTACCCTAAAAGTTTGGGGAATTCCGATCGACGCCTCTTCCATCGTTTACTTGCAGAAACACGAACTCACTAAAGGATTGAATTTCGTTCGTTAAATCAGTAAAAACGACAGACCGCGGAAGGTTCTACTGCCCCATTTCTTACTTTTTGTCAGCATTTCTGCCATTACGACACCCATCAAAAGGATTTTGGGCTGTGGTACAACGATTGCTAAATCATGGCAAATAGAAATCAAACAACATGAGTAAAATAATTGGAATTGACCTAGGTACCACCAACAGCTGTGTAGCCGTTTTGGAAGGTAACGAACCCGTTGTAATTGCCAACAGTGAAGGTCGTAGAACCACTCCTTCGATTGTGGCATTTATGGACAATGGCAATGGCGAGCGCAAAGTGGGTGATTCTGCCAAACGTCAAGCCATCACAAACCCTCAACACACCATCCAGTCGATCAAACGATTCATGGGTGAAAAATATTCCAACATGTCCACCGAAATCGGGCGTGTTCCCTACGAGGTATTGAAGGGAGACAACGATACCCCAAGGGTAAAAATTGGAGACCGCAACTACACGCCCCAAGAAATCAGCGCCATGGTCCTTCAGAAAATGAAGAAAACCGCTGAGGATTATTTGGGTCAGGAAGTCACCCGTGCCGTAATTACGGTACCTGCTTACTTCAACGACGCACAACGTCAGGCCACCAAGGAAGCGGGTGAAATTGCGGGCTTAGTGGTTGAGCGCATCATCAACGAGCCCACTGCTGCCGCGTTGGCATACGGTTTGGACAAAATTGACCGCGACATTAAAATTGCCGTGTATGACTTGGGTGGCGGAACTTTCGACGTATCCGTTCTTGAGTTGGGCGATGGCATCTTTGAAGTGAAGAGCACAAATGGAGATACCCATTTGGGTGGGGACGATTTCGACCAAGTCATCATCGACTTTTTGGCCGATGAGTTTAAGCAACAAGAGAACATCGACTTGCGCAAAGACCCCATGGCCTTGCAGCGTTTGAAAGAAGCCGCCGAAAAAACAAAAATTGAACTTTCTGCCAGCACAGAAACCGACATCAACTTACCTTATGTCACCGCCGTTGACGGAGTGCCCAAGCACTTGGTGATGAAAATGAGTCGCAGCAAATTCGAACAATTGGCTGCCAGCTTAATTCAGCGCACGTTAGAGCCTTGTAAGCAAGCATTGAAAGATGCGCACATGACGGCTAGCGACATCGACGAAGTAATTTTGGTGGGTGGATCAACCCGTATCCCTGCCATTCAGAAATTGGTGGAAGAATTCTTCGGAAAAGCACCAAGCAAAGGGGTGAACCCCGACGAAGCTGTTGCCGTAGGTGCCGCAGTACAGGGTGGGGTATTAACCGGGGAAGTGAAAGATGTGGTATTGTTGGATGTAACTCCATTGAGCATGGGTATTGAAACCATGGGCGGTGTAATGACCAAAATGATTGAGTCCAACACCACCATTCCAACCAAAAAGACGGAAACTTTCTCTACCGCGATGGACAACCAACCTTCGGTTGAGATTCACATCTTGCAGGGAGAACGTCCTATGGCCGGCGACAACAAAACCATCGGTCGATTCATTCTTGACAGTATTCCTCCAGCGCCTCGCGGTGTGCCACAAATTGAGGTAACGTTCGACATCGATGCAAACGGTATTTTGAATGTTCATGCCAAAGACAAAGCCACTGGCAAGGAGCAAAAAATCCGCATTGAAGCTTCGAGCGGTTTGAGCAAGGAAGACATCGAAAAGATGAAGAAAGATGCTGAAATGAACGCGGAAGCAGATGCCAAGCGCAAGGAGGAAGCCGACAAAGTAAACGCGGCCGACGCATTGGTGTTCAGCACTGAAAAGCAGTTGACCGAGTATGGCGATAAAATTCCTGCCGAGAAGAAAGCCACCATTGAAGGGGCTTTGGGCGAATTGAAAACCGCATTGGGTGAGAAAAACTACGCTGCGATGGAAACAGCGAGTGCCGCTTTAAATGCTGCATGGCAAGCCGCAAGCCAAGACATGTACAACGCTACAGGTGGAAATCCTGAGGGCGGCGATGCAGGTGCCGGCGCTGGTGCGGGTGCAGGTGCGGGTGCGGGCGACCAAGTACAAGACGTAGATTTCGAAGAAGTAAAATAAGTTTCTCATTTGTGATAGTTAGTGAATGCACGAAGGGTGTCCCAAAAGGACACCCTTTGTGTTATTTTTGAACCTAGAATGATGACTGGCTTACACAAAAGTGCCAAAATTGCCTGGTTAATGGGCGTGTTGGTGTGCTTCAACTTGATCAGCTGCAACCAAAACGAGGAATCTACTGCAGAGCCAACGGCAACTCCGGCTAGCAACCCATACGAGAATGCCACACCGGGCGCGGAAACGGCCGCGGGCATTGCCCCACCCAAACTGAGCGACACTGCCAACATCAAAGACCCTTTGGCCAAAGACAGTCTAAGAATGCATGTTGCCTTTCAACTTGCAGCCAACGAACTGAGCGGCGCATACATAAACAACGACGCTGCCACGTATGCAAAGTTTACGATGCCTTCGATCATCAAGGCGAATGGCGGCGAAGCCACCTACAAGCAGAAATTAGACATGGTATTCAAAGACCCCGGAACGCCTTCTTATTTCAAGGTATTGTCGGGCCCGCTGCAACGCACCAAAGCCAAACTGGACGATCAAGGATACTTGCAGGGGTGGTATTGCTTGCTGCCTGTGAGAATGTATCGTACCGAGGCCGGAAAAACACTACAAGACATCAAATGGATGGGCGGACAATCCCTGGACGAGGGTAAAACCATTTATTTCATCGACATCACCAACTTACCCCCAGAAAAAATTACGCAAATCATGCCCGATTTACAGGTAGTATTGGTGAAATAACCCGTTGCCTAACCTAGTACGCGCGCCGGAGGATTTCATTGGGCTTCGATGGATTTCATAGAGCTCCGATGGTTTGAATAAAGCGCCGCGGCATTACACGGGGTAAAAAAATCATCAAAAAAAAAGGCGGCCTGCGGCCGCCTTTCTCATATCCAAAAAAAAAATTCTTACTTGGTGGTCAAACGCATCTTACGACGGGTGGTCTTCTCAACCTTCTCCTCATCCATCGCTGCAATACCCGTGATCGATTGGTCAACCAAAATACGTCCACAGTTCTCGCAATCAATGATGCGGTAGTGTGCACGAATTTCGCTATGACGCTGCGATGGAATCTTACTGAAACAGCCACCGCAGGAATTACGCATGATAGACGCAACTGCAATACCGTTACGCACATTGCCACGAATTCTGTGGTAAGCACGGTGCATGCGAGGATCCAATTTGCTGTCCGCCGCAGCGCGCTCAACCATGATTTTCTCAATCTCCTCTGCATTCTCCTTCTCAATCTCTGTCAACTCAGCCTTCTTGAATTCTAAATCTTGCTTGCGTGAGGCCAAAGCGTTTTGAGTATTGCCCAACAGCTCTTCCTTCATTTCGATTTGACGGCCAAATTCGCGGATGCGTTTCTCAGCTGACAAAATCTCCAAACCAGCAATTTCCTTCTCCTTGTTGATGGCATCGTACTCGCGGCTATTTTTGATGTTATTCAATTGGTCATCATACTTTTCAATCGAACGTTGAAAATCTTTGATGGCATTCTTCTTATTACTAATCTCATGATTCAACTCCGAAATCTCTTCGCTGATGTGAGATACACGGGTCTCCAAACCAGCGATATCATCTTCCAAATCAGCTACTTCCATGGGCAATTCGCCCAATACTGCACGAAGGTTGTCCAGGCGTGAATCGATCTGCTGCAATTTCCACAGATCCTTGAGTTTTTTATCGATGGTTACGTCCATGTTATTTTAAATAATCAATAGGGTTGGTGTTAGTTTCCGCAAAAATGGTTGCAAATTTAGAGAATTTCGTCGACAATAGCGAAGAAAACAAATCAATTGTAAATTTCTCGCTTTCGTAATGTCCGATATCGCACAGCAACAATCGCTCCTCCGCATCGAAAAATTCGTGATACTTCACATCGGAGGTTACAAAAGCATCAGCACCTGCCCGCAAAGCATCGCCAATCAAAAAACTCCCTGCACCCCCACAAATCGCTACCCGCTTCACAGTATCCACCGTGCATTTGGTATACTTCACCACGTCGGCGCCCATCCTCGATTTTACATGACGCAAAAAAGACATGGAATCCATCGCCTCCGCCAACTCACCAACTACACCGGCACCGTATTCGCTGCTCACATTTGATAGTTGCAACCAATCATGGGCAACTTCTTCGTAGGGATGTGCTTCAAGCAGAGCCTTGGTAACCCGCTCCTTTAGCCACATTGGCACCAGCACCTCCAACCTTGCCTCCGTTAACACCTCGCGCTTGCCAGCCACACCTATCGTGGGATTGGCGGATTCATTCGGACGAAAACTCCCCTCTCCTGTGTGCGAAAATGCACATTCGTCGTAATTCCCAATATTTCCTGCTCCTGCGGCAAACAGCGCCTCCTTCACCACTTCCAAATATTCCATCGGCACATAAACGCCCAACTTCATCAATACACCTCCCACGGGCCTTAACACCCCCTTCACCGACAGTCCCAACTGCTGGGCAATGCGTTCGTTCACCCCACCTTTCAACACATTGTCTAAATTGGTGTGACATGCATATATCGCAATGTCGTGCCGAATGGCCTTCACCACCGCTTTCTGCACATAATTCGCCCCAGTAAATCGCTTCAACCCGCCAAACACGATGGGGTGATGGGCAATAATGATGTCACAGCCCTTGGCGATGGCTTCATCAACCACGGCCTCCGTACTGTCTAAACACAACAACGCTTTTTTCACTTCACGCTGAGGGTCCCCCACTATCAAGCCTGAATTGTCATACGACTCTTGCAAGCGCGATGGCGCCAACTGCTCAAAAGCCGACACGATTTCATGGATTCGCAACATCATGATTCAAATTTCATGGAATTCCCCCAACTTTGCACCACTCCGTGAAAAAAGCAGTCCTAAAGCCCGGCAAAGAAGTCAGTTTACTCCGAAAGCACCCCTGGGTGTTCACCGGCGCCATCCAAGAAATCGATGAAGTGTATATCGGTGATTGGGTGCAAGTCTTCGACCACAAAGGTCGGTTGCTGGGGACCGGACAAGTGGGCGATGGTAGCATTGCAATTCGCATGGTGGCCTTTGAAGCCATAGAACCCAATACGGCCTTTTGGCAAACCAAATTGGCAAACTGCCTGGCCCTGCGCAAACTTCTGGGATTCGGACTCAAAACGCCCACCACCGCCTATCGCTTGGTTCATGGTGAGGGCGATAACCTACCCGGACTCATCATCGATATTTACAACGATTGCGCGGTGATTCAAGCCCACAGCTTGGGGATGTACAACAGCATCAACCACATCGCTGAAGCCCTGGAAAACCTGAAAGACCTCAAATTAAAAACCATTTACAACAAGAGTTTTGCTGCCATGCACGGCGCAGTGGACCCCGACGGTTTCCTGCTGGGTGATACCGCTGAAACCATCGCCAAGGAAAACAATCTATTGTTTACTGTGAATTGGGTGACTGGACAAAAAACGGGCTTTTTCTTGGACCAGCGAGATAACCGCGATCTACTGAGACAGTTTGCCAAAGACAAATCGGTGTTGAACACCTTCTGTTACACCGGCGGGTTTTCTGTTGCCGCCCTGGCGGGCGGCGCCACTAAGGTAATCAGTGCCGATATCAGTCAAACCGCCATCGACCTGGCCAACAACAACGCATCGCTCATGAAATTGCAACCCCACCAAAGTCACGAAGGATTGGTGGTAGACGTCATGAAACACCTGGGGGATGTGGAGCAACAATTCGACATCGTTGTACTCGACCCGCCAGCGTTTGCCAAAAGTTTGTCGAAAAAACATAAAGCTGTCATGGGCTACAAACGCCTCAACGCCATGGGCATGAAACGGGTATCACCCGGCGGCCTTTTGTTCACCTTCAGTTGCTCTCAAGTGGTGGATGATGTATTGTTTGCCAACACCGTCACCGCAGCGGGCATCGAGGCAGGAAGAAACTGCAGAATCCTCTATCGATTGGGACAAGGCGCCGACCATCCGGTGAATTTGTATCATCCAGAAGGACATTATCTGAAGGGATTGGTGATCCAGGTGGAGTAATTTTTCGCGACTATTGTTGCGCAAATCGATAAAACAAATACGCCACTGGCACAAAGAGCAAATTCGGCAACCAAACCGATAGCCAAGGCCATATCACCCCGGAATTGCCCAACGAAACAAAGTACTTACTGAAAAACAAGAAAAATAGGATCACAAAAATCCCAACGGCCAAGGAGAAACCAAGTCCCCCGCGCGTTTTCCGTCCAGCCACACTCACGGCAATCAATACCAAAATAAAGGTACTGAAAGGCGAGGCATATCTGCGATTGAGCTCAGTTTGCAGCAATTCCACGTTGCTCGACCCCCGCATTTTTTCTTTGGCAATCATGCCCCGCAGTTCGTTTTGGTTGAGGCTTTGAACGTCTTCTAATCGAAAAAAGAAATCCTCGGGATTAAATGGGATCAAGGTATCCAAGGTAGCGTGATATTGGATATCTTGGTTTCCATTCGATAAAAATTTCCGCTGCCAAACCATTTCCAATCGCCACTTTTTGGCCTCTGGCGACCAGCGAATAAACCGACCGAACAATGAACTTTTGAGCTGCTGCCCTTTGTATTCCTCTACGGTGATCCCCACCCCTGAACTGTCGTTGTTGTTAAAATACTCCATGTACAAAATCACGCCGGGTTTAATCTGCCGAAAAATGGTTGATTTGGCTTGAGAGTAATAGTCTCGCATGTAGGCATTTTCGAAACGCACACGGGCTTTGTCGGTGATGGGAATTACCCAAGCATTCAATACATAGCTACCCACGGCCAGCAAAGCTGCCGTGGCCATGTAGGGAAATAAAATGCGTTTGAGCGACATTCCGCCGGCCAACATGGAAATAATCTCGGTGCGAGAGGCCAACCGCGAGGTCATGTAAAGCACGGAGATAAAAATGAAAATCGGGGAGAATGTATTGAGCAAACTCGGAACGAAATTCAGGTAATACACCGTAAAAATCTCATTCACCGGAGCCGATTTCGCCAAGAAATCATCGAGCTTTTCTGCCACATCAAACACCATGATGATGATGATGAACAACCCCACCGTTACAAAGAACGTCTCCAAGAATTTCTTGGATATGTACCAGTCTAACTTTTTAATTTTCATGGGGGATGGCAACAAAAAGGCAATCTACGACAATTTGCGCGAAACAGTTTTTAGAATGCTTTGCTTCCAAATATGGAAATCCCCCTGCAGGATGCGCTGGCGGGCTTGTCGCACCAACCAAAGATAAAACCGCAAATTTTGAATACTTGCGATAATGGGTCCCATCATCTCATTGGATTGAAATAAGTGTCGAACATAAGCCTTACTGTATTCCGGTGTCAGCCAGGTATCCAAAGCAGAGAAATCCTCTGACCACTGTTTATTTTTGATATTTATGATTCCCTCAGTTGTAAATACATTGCCATTCCTACCATTGCGGGTTGGCATCACACAATCAAACATATCTACCCCCAAGGCTATGGCGTTTAACAGATTCTCTGGGGTGCCCACGCCCATCAAATAGCGGGGCTTGTCGGTAGGCAAAATATCTGTCACCAATTCAGTGATTCGGTACATATCCTCGTGAGGTTCGCCCACGCTCAATCCACCAATGGCATATCCTTTGGCGTCGTGTTTTAGTACATATTCAGCACTTTGCTTGCGCAAGTCATCATACACACTCCCCTGAACGATGGGCATCAACGCCTGCTCATGTCCGTAAATGGGCGATGTTTCATTGAATCGAGAAAAGCAACGATCAAGCCAACGATGGGTCATGTGCATCGACTTTTTGGCGTAGTCGTAATCGCAGGGATAGGGCGTGCATTCATCGAAAGCCATGATGATATCTGCACCAATGACCCGCTGAATATCCATCACCCGCTCTGGACTGAAAAGGTGCTTGGATCCATCGATGTGACTTGCAAATTTCACCCCCTCATCGGTCAGTTTTCTTGTACTCGAGAGCGAATACACTTGGTAACCCCCGCTGTCTGTAAGGACTGGACGATCCCAATTGCTAAATTCATGAATGCCACCCGCTTTTTGCAATACGTCTAGTCCGGGACGCAAATACAGGTGGTAGGTATTGCCCAGGATGATGTCCGCATTGACATCATTTTTGTTGAGCAGAAAATTGCGATGAACCCCTTTCACTGTTCCGGCTGTGCCAACGGGCATGAAAATGGGGGTTTGGATACGTCCGTGTGCGGTTTCGATCACACCGGCCCTTGCTTTGGTGAAGGGATCTTTATGTTGTAATACGAAATTCAATTCTGGGCCATCAATGAGATGCTGAACAGACGCGGGTAAATGGCCGCTAAGCTGCCAGAATAGTAGCTATTGGGCACCCTTATCAATGCGTTATTCAGTCCGTTAGACATTTTTAATTCAAGCGACAAATCCACAAATTCGAGTCGAAATTCCATCCCTGCTCCAAACTCATAGTAGTATGTATTGGCTTTCAGGGCAATAAGCGGTTTTGACTCCCCAATCACCAGGCCTTCGTTGCTCTGAAAATCGTGTGACCAGCGCACCCCACCCAACACGTACATCCGCGTGTTGTTGGGCATGCTAGAACGATATTTTAGCGTCAATGGCATATCAAACGATATGGTTTCAATTTTAATGGTTGGTCCGGGCGTATGCTGCCAGGTATATTGCACATTGCGCTGATGCAGTTGCAACATGGTCAACGTTTTAATCTCCCAATATTTCCCCATTCGATAAGCCACCGAGCCTCCAAATCCACCACCGGCTTGGGCTTGTGGACGGATACTTGAGATGGAATCGGTGCGTTGCCAAAAAACGGGATCGAGCTCCATTTTCATTTTGGCCGATGTACCGGCGAAGGCAATCCCCCAGAAAAAATGCTTACGGTAATCGCGATTATAATCGCGGGGCTGGGCCATGGAATTGCCCACCAACACAAACATCACTATGAGAAGAATTACTTTACGCATGTGTACATCGTACAAATTCCGAAGGTAAGGGGTTTAAATGTAACGGATGAAAAGCCCACAGATTTTGCTTTTGATGCAAATTCCTCTCCCTCAGGGAAAGCTGCCACACTCTGAGGCAAGTAGGTGTAGGCATTGGTACTGCGCGACAGCAATTTACCCATCAAGGGCAAAATATTCTTGAAGTAAAACCAATACAGTCGGGAAAATACAGGATTGGTGGGTTTACTGAATTCCAAGACAATCATGGGGCCACCGGGCTTCAGCACACGGTGCATTTCCGACAATCCAGCCAGTAAATTCTCGAAGTTACGCACACCGAAACTCACTGTTACTGCATCAAATTCTTGATCGCCAAAGGGCAATTTTTCTGAATCGGCTTGTTTTAATACGATGCGATTCGTGAGCTTTTTTTGGTTGAGCTTCACCTGACCAAAATCGAGCATGCCTTGGCTAATGTCCACACCCACAATGCGTGAACCCTCAATTTTCGTGAGTTCAATGGCCAAATCTGCCGTTCCCGTGGCCACATCGAGGATGTGTTTGGCACCGAATGCATTGACATTCTTTCTGACCTTCGTGCGCCATGAGTAATCGACGCCGAGCGACAAAAAATGATTTAAAAAATCGTATCGGGGAGAAATGTTGTCGAACATTTCCTCCACTTGTTGTTTTTTTGAAGCCTCGGAGGCGGGATTGGGTTTAACTTGCGTTGTCACAATAAAGTTACAAATATACGCAATTGGCACCACTCCCCTCTGAAACCCGTTGAAGTCTTTCACCGAATACGCGACAAAAAACCATGGAAATCAATACCGCAGATTACATTGGCAGCTGGCAGAAGAATGCCGATATGCCCCATACAGAATTGCCTGAATTCGCCTTCATTGGTCGGAGTAACGTAGGCAAAAGCAGCTTGATCAACATGCTCACCCAGCGCAATGGCTTGGCCAAAACAAGCTCTACTCCGGGGAAAACACAATCCATCAATTTGTTTTTATTAAACAAGCAGATTCAATTTGTGGATTTGCCCGGCTATGGATACGCCAAAGTCTCCAAGGACCAGCGAGAGGTATTTGGAAAGATGATCAAATACTACCTCCGCGACAGGGTCAATTTGTTTTGCTTGTTCGTGTTGGTGGATTTACGCATCAAACCCCAGGCCATTGACTTGAGTTTCATCAACGAATGTGGGGAGAACGGCATACCAATGGCCTTGATTGGCACCAAGGCCGACAAACTAAAAGTATCGGAATTAGCAGAGAACAAAGCCGCCATTGAACAGGCACTGTTGGAGGTGTGGGAGGAATTGCCACCGTTTTTCATCAGCAGCTCAGAGACCAAAGCAGGTCGTGAAGAAATTTGGAATTTCATCAAAGGCACCTTGCCCAATTAATGTAAAGGTCGTTTTTTGATCATACCTCCCTTTGTATCTTTCAGGGCATGTTGCACTACAAAGGCATCTGGATCGACCTGCTCAATTTCAAACAATAACTTGGTGACTTCCAAACGGGTAACCACAAAAAATAACATGCGCCCTTCTTCTCCCAACTCACCTCGTTTCCCGAACCCCTTGTCTGTTTTCAAAACAGTCACACCTCTACCAAGTTTGGAAATGATTTGATGTTTAATTTCATCCGATTTGTCTGAAACCACCATAACACCCAAGTATTCCTCTACACCATGAATCACAAAATCAATGGTTTTAGAAGCAGACAAATAGGTGAGCATTGAATACATTGCTGTTTCAATTCCAATGAGACTGGCTGCCAATAAGAACAAGGCGGCGTTAAACAGGGCAATAAAATCACCCACAGACAAACTCGTTCTTCTACTTACGGCAATCGCCAATACCTCTGTCCCATCGATTACCGCACCACCTCTAATGGTAAGCCCAATTCCCGCTCCCAAGAAAAATCCACCGAAAATAGATATCAATAATTTATCATTGGTAATGTGAGGCAAACTAAGGAAATGAACAACCAATGCCAAGGCCACGATGGCTAAAACACTCTTCACAGCAAAATCCCTCGAAATTTGATTTGCTCCGATAATCACAAAAGGAAGATTCACCAAAATAACCAACACAGACAGTTCAACATCTGTGAGCAATTCTAGCAAGAGAGAAATGCCCATCGCACCCCCGTCTAAAAAGTCATTGGGTAGAATAAACCCTTTCAAACCCACTGAAGCCATCGCTACACCGAGACAAATAAACATCAGATCAATACCCCGCCATTTTAACAGCGCCTTATCTTTGCCTTCACCTGATTTTACCATAATCAAATGTACTCTTGTCCCATTAAAAAAGCCTTTTAACGCCTTAGGATTTTTTCCATCTTCCGCCCTTTCGCCAATTCGTCGACCAATTTATCCAAGTAACGAACATTCCGGGTCAATAAATTTTCAATTTGCTCTACCCTACAACCACAAATGAGACCGGTAATTAGGTGTGCATTGGGGTTTAGTTGAGCCTGCGCAAAAAAAAGCTTCGAAGGTTACACTTCCGTCGATGAGTTCTGAGATCCTATCATCGTTAAAACCAGTCAACTACTCAATCACCTGATGCAGTTCTTCTTTGCTCCTTCCTTTTCGTTCCAACTTGGCCAAATAATGGGGATAAACCGAAGCGAATGTCATCTTCGCAATTTTTGCATTGTGCTCGGGGGTGGGTTGCATGACTTTTAAAAATATTGCGTCTGCGAATTAAAGGATTACGGTTTTGCAACAATCACCCCATTTTCGGGAACAACCACCCCTTGGCAGAGGCAATCAATTCCTGCATGGGTTGAGATTCGTGGTCGATATCGTAAGCCTTAGAAAACGCATCTACCCCTTGCTGTAAGGCCGGTGCCGTGGCCTGTCCACGCTGTTTTAGTGCCGCCACCCCACACAACCATTCCACCGCCAAAATATTCTCGATGTTCTCTATCACACGCAACAATTTCGTGGCGGCGTTGGCCCCCATGCTCACATGATCCTCCTGACCGTTCGAACTCATGATACTATCCACCGAGGCCGGCGTACACAACTGCTTGTTTTGCGAAGCCAAGGCCGCTGCGCTATACTGCGCAATCATGTATCCACTGTCTAACCCCGCTCCATCGGCCAAATAAGGCGATAAACCCCGCTGACCGCTCACCAACAGATAGGTCCTTCGCTCACTGATGCTACCGAGCTCAGACAGTGCCATCGCAGCGTAATCCAATGTCAATGCCAACGGCTGTCCGTGGAAATTGCCACCACTCAGAACCAAATTTTCTTCCTCAAATACATTGGGGTTATCGGTCACCGAATTCAACTCTGTTTCCCACACATCCAAGCAGTGATCCAAGGCATCGTACGAAGCGCCATGAACCTGAGGAATACAACGAAAGCTGTAAGGATCTTGCACTTGCTTTTTGGCTTGCTTGGCGATGGGAGAATCTTCCAAAATGGCCCGAATCTCTGCGGCCGCGGCCAACTGTCCGGCATGAGGCCTCACCCGATGAATGGGCGTTTGGAAGGGATCCATCCTACAATCGAATGCATCCACACTCAATGCGCTTACAATTGGCAGTTGCTTCACGATGTTGCGAATTCTGCGGTATGCTTCCATGGCATGGGCCAACATAAATTGGGTGCCGTTGATGAGTCCGAGGGCTTCTTTCGGACCCAATTGCAAAGGTTTCCAATTGTTTTGAGTCAGCCACTGTTCACCTGAAATCTCACCGTGTTGGGGATGGCGTAAAAAGCCTTTCCCGATGAGGGGCAACACCATTTGCGACAGCGGTGCGAGGTCGCCGGAGGCGCCGAGCGAGCCTTGCTCAGTAACCACGGGATACCACTGCTGATTATACATGGCAGAAAGTCGCTCAAAGATCTCAGGTCGGATCGCCGAATACCCCTTGCTCATGTTGAGCATTTTGAGCCACAGCATGGTACGCACCAGGTGCATATTGAGGGGATTACCCACGCCTGCGGCGTGGGTAATCAACAAATTTTCTTGCAAGGCAGATAAGTCCTGGGCCGATATTTCCACATTTTGCAATGACCCAAACCCTGTATTCACCCCATAAACGGGGGCCGTTGCTTCCGACAAATATTTCGCCAAAAAAGCCACACTCCGATCCATTCGCTCCCGCACTTCCGGGGTTAGTTCAACCGGCTGTTTCAATGCCTCCAGGGCCTCCTGCAATGTATAAAATGATTTCATGAAGTTCTATTATCGATTGACCGATGCAATCTGCCCAATGGCCTCTTCCACCGAACAATGTGTTTGTTCCCCAGTGACCAAATTTTTCAAGGCCACTTGATTGGCTTGCATTTCATCTCGACCGATGATCACCGCAAAGCCCATATTTTTATCGTTGGCATAGTCCAACTGTTTCTTCAATTTCGGCGTACCCGGGTAAAGTTCTACCTTGGATAAGCGCGCGCGGAGCGCGCGCGCAACACCGCTGCTGAACAACAAACAATCCTCGTCCATTGCACACACCAGCGTTGCCGTAGCATCTACCCCAACTCCCTCAAACAAATTGGCCGCCTCCATCGTGTCGTATATCCGATCCAAACCAAAACTAACCCCCACACCAGAAACATCCTTCAATCCAAATACCCCCGTGAGGTTGTCGTACCTACCGCCCCCGCCAATACTTCCCAACCGGAAATCGGAAGGCAAACGCCCGTCCGACCCCTCCACCTCAAACACCGCTCCCGTATAATAACTCAGCCCACGAGCCAAGGTAAAGTCCAACACCACATTCTCTGTACTTTCTACCAATCCAAAAATCGAACGCAAATCATTCAAAGCCGCAGTCAATGTATCGCACTGCATGAAAGCGGTATTGGCTGCCAATGCCAATTTGGCCTCGTTGCCTCGCTCCGATTTACTATTCCATAACCACTCCCAAGCGCCCAAAGCACGGGTTAGTCCTCGCTCCGATAACTCCTTCACTACCCCCTCGTAACCAATTTTATCGGCCTTGTCAATCACAATCATGAAAGTATTCCAATCTTCCTTGTTCCCCAAAACACCCATGAAAGCATCCAAGACACCGCGGTGATTGATTCGAATGGTCACCCCCAAATCCAAACGCGCGAAAACGGCTTGATACATTTCTATCAACTCAGCCTCCGACACCACAGAATTTGCCCCAACTACATCAATGTCGCACTGCCAAAATTCTCTGTAACGACCTTTTTGCGGACGATCGGCCCGCCAAACAGGCTGCATTTGATAACGCTTGAACGGAAATGTAATGTCGTTGCGATTCATGACCACAAACCGCGCCAACGGCACCGTTAAATCATAGCGCAACCCCCGATCAGCAATGTGGGGCGTGAGCAATTTCACCTCTTTGCTCTGCAAAATATCTTCGCCCACATTCGACAAATAATCCCCAGAATTCAGCACTTTGAACAACAATTGATCCCCCTCATTGCCGTATTTTCCCTGTAAGGTTTTCAAATTTTCCAACGAAGGCGTCTCCAAAGCCCCATAACCATGCGCAACAAACACCGATTCCATGACTGAAAGGATATATTTTCTTCGCTGCATTACAAGCGGTGAAAAATCGCGGGTTCCTGATGGCAAACTGGGCTTTTCCATGTTGCGAAGTTAACATCCAATGGCCAAAGCGATGAAACTGTTGTGAATTTTGCAAAAATTCCGTGGCATTTGGCACCAAATTTGGAATACTTTTGCCACGATGAAAAAGCACATTACCTCTCTTTTGTTTGCATTGTTGGCTATGACCCCCGCAATCTTCGGTCAAGATGCCAATCAAGACGCCCCTTCTGTTCAAGTAAAAGACATCGATAGCGCGCCCATCAACTTCAATACCACCGTTGAAAAAGGCAAAATTACTGTGGTGTCGTTCTGGGCTACTTGGTGCGGACCTTGCATCAAAGAATTACAAGCCATCGACGAGCTTTATGCCGACTGGCAATCAAAATACAATGTAAAATTGGTCGCTGTGAGCATCGACGATGCACGAAACAGCCGCAAAGTAAAACCAAAAGTATTGGCCGAAAACTGGCAATACGAAATCATCCTCGATGAAAACATGGATTTGGCGCGCGCCATGAACGTGAACAATCCGCCGATGACCTTCGTGTTCGACAAAAATGGCAAAATGGTTTATTCCCACCAAGGATATACCCCCGGTGCCGAGTCAGAACTCGAGGCTCACATCGCCGAACTGGCGAAGTGATTTATCGCATCGGAATTTCAATCAACAATACATCAGACTTCTCCAAAGCCTTGATGTCTAGCTGATCAACCTCCCAAACACCCAGCGCATCACGCCTTCCAAGGGCTTGTCCGTTGACTTCTACACTGCCTTCAATCACAAACACATAAACCCCTTGGTATTCACCATGCAGTTCGTAGCCAGCCGTTTCATCGATTTTCATCAAACGACGTACGAAGTAAGCATCCTGTTGCACTTTGATTGAATCTCCGCCTTGGGGTGTAGCCAAAAATTGCCACTGACTGTCGCGACCTGCCTCATCAAAAAAGCGCTGATCATAGCTAGGCTTTAAATTGTGCACCCGGGGAAACACCCACAATTGCAACAACTTACTCTCCTCGGTGCTGCTCGAGTTTACCTCACTGTGCATGATCCCTGTACCCGCCGTCATGTGCTGAACCTCCCCCGCTTTGATGATGGCCGTATGTCCCATAGAATCTTTGTGCTGCAGCTCACCCGATAACATAATGGTTACGATTTCCATGTTGTCGTGAGGATGCATACCAAACCCCATATTGGGGGCAATGATGTCATCATTCAACACCCGCAAAGCCCCAAAATGAATTTTTTGAGGGTCATACCAATGGGCAAAACTGAAACTAAATTTAGAATCTAACCACGCCATTTTGTTGACGCCGCGCTCCGCTGAAGGGTGAAATTTGAATTTCATAATAGTTGTTACAACAAATATAGTTCATTTAGGCAAAATCGTCAAGGACTTCTTCCGGACGAGGGATACGGGCATTGGTATCAATCAAAACGCCATCTACTCCGGCAGCAGCAGCGGCATCCAAATCGCGTTGCTTATCGCCAATGATCAGGCATTGATTGGGATCCAAATGGAATTGATGCAGCCCTTTTTCCACCATCAAACTACCGGGTTTGCGACACAAGCAACGCCCGTTGTAATCGGGATGATGGGGACAGAAATAAAAATGGGCAATGGAAAAACCGGCTTGAATGCAAAGCCCTTGAAAATATTGATGCATCGCATGCACTTCGCTTTCGGGGTAAAGCCCTTTCGCCAAGCCCCCTTGATTGGTCACCACAATGAGAACAAAGCCTGCATCATGCCAACTTTTTAGCGTTTCAACCACCCCAGGCAGCACCTGAAATTCTCCCAGCGATTGGGTATAATCGCCAGGATCATGATTGATTATGCCATCTCTATCGAGGAATAACGCTTTTCTTCCGCCCGATGATACACCCATTTTTTTCATTTACTTGCAAAATAACTTAATTTCGCTCACCGAAACACATGTCGAAGTATCTAGTTATCATCCCTACCTACAACGAAATCGAGAACATCGAGAAAATGGTCCATACGGTGATGGCGCTGGACAAAGACATTGACCTGTTGGTGGTAGACGATAATTCACCCGATGGCACAGCCGCTCAGGTGGATGCTATGATGTCTCAATACAATCAGCAGCGTGAGAAATTGCACATCCTTAAGCGCCAAGGCAAAAATGGCTTAGGCACCGCTTACATCGCCGGATTCCATTGGGCTTTGGAGCGAGGATACGAGTACATCTGCGAGATGGATTGTGACTTCTCCCACCCTGTAGACCAACTTCCCAACCTCATTGCCAAATGTGAAGCGGGTGCGGATGTTTGTGTAGGTTCACGTTATTTTGGCGGCGTGGTGAACGTCGTAAACTGGCCGATGGGTCGGGTTTTGATGAGCTATTACGCCAGTAAATACGTTAAGTTTATTACTGGATTAAACATTGCCGACACCACTGCGGGCTTTGTTTGTTACAAGCGAAAAGTGCTTGAAACCATCGGCATCGACGATATCAAATTCAGGGGGTATGCCTTTCAAATTGAAATGAAATTCCGTTCTTCCTGCAAGGGTTTTCAAATCCAAGAACACCCCATAATTTTCACAGACCGCACTGCGGGCACTTCTAAAATGAGCACAAAAATTTTCCGCGAGGCACTCTTTGGGGTCATCGAATTGAAAATTAAGCGCATTTTAGGCAGGATTTAATTCGGGCGTCATGGTGAGCAATCCCATTCGCTTCCCCTTTTTCCAACACATTGCGGTCCATGTTTCGGCCATTTTTTTCATTGCCCTGGGAATCCACCTCATAGGGATCGACACACTGAGTCTTACGTCAGACGAGTGTTTCAGCATTTACCATGCTCAAATGTCGCCCAGCCTCATTCTCCACCACCTTTCTACTGGCAACAACCCGCCATTATACGAATGGATTTTGCATGATTGGATGGGTTGGTTTGGCGACAGTGCTTTGGCTGTTAGATGGCTTTCGGCGATCTTCAGCAGCATTACGACTGCCCTCATGTACATTTTGGGCACACAAATTTCTGCACAGGGCAATCTTCCTCAGCAAAAATCGGGAAATGCGCGCATCGGGTTATTGGCGGCGTTGCTCTTTTTATCAAGCAATTACACCACCTTTTTGGCGCATGAGGCCAGAACGTACAACCTCACTTTGCTGTTGGGGGTTGCGTGTACGATGCTTTTTTTAAGGGCGATACAAAAGCCACAAAATTCAACGTGGATTGCTTATGGTTTTGTGGGCGGGATCCTCTGTCTTTCCCATTTTTTTGGCGCCTGGATTTTAATGGCTCACATGGGTTATTGGTTGTGGACCGCCCATGAAAAGCGATGGGTCATGAAATCCTTGCTTTGGGTTGGTCTGGGGTTTGGTATTTCATTTGGTTGGTACATCCCAAATTTATGGCATCGGTTTGTTGATAGCGCGTCCCAGGGCACCTGGGTAAACCCAGCGCCCTGGGACGCCCCCTATTTAACCCTGTGGAAATACCTCAATACGCCTGCCGCCACAATCATTGCCATAATTTTGCTGGTATACGCAGTTGTAAAGGTTGTCGCTCAACCCACACGCACCAACAATGCTGATGTCCAAAAACAACACGCGCAACTCCTACTATGGCTTTTTGCACTGCCCTTTTTCGGACAGTGGCTGCTGAGTTTGGACCATCCCTTTTCCATTCCCATGTTTACGGAGCGATACGCCTGCATCACACTGCCCTTTTTGTGCTTGATTTTGGCGATGGCCCTGAATGGGTTGAGAGAACATTTCAAGCAGTGGTTATACTATGTTGTACTCCCTATTTTTTTATTTACAATACTCTCGGGAAAGAATTTCACCCCGCCCAATGAAGCTTGCATGAAAGAGGCGCTTCAAAAAACCGCCAAGGAATTGGAGAAATCCTCAATAGAAACAACACCCATCATCATAGAACCTTATCATGCTGCTTTTCAAGTGTTGTATTATGCCGATCACAAACGTTTTCAACAATATCACCCTGAGAACATTTACAACCACCTCGCCAACCAACTATCGCACAGCAACATCTGGATTTTAAAAACCGACAAATCCCTGGATAGCCTTGGCTTATCACAAAAAAAATCGTTGGTATACCTGCACTTTGGCAAAGAAAAATCCAACCACACAAAAAGGATTGAATCGCAATTGATGGCACTGACGAATCCAGGCGGCAAATCACGGATAGAGCACATTCAACTACCCGAATTACTGTGGGGCACCTTCGAAATCAGCCATGAAGCCGAATTTTGGCTCATTGAAAAAAATTAAACCTATATTTGCACCACTTTTCCAAATGGAAGGCGAACCCCGAAGTATAACCCAATCCAATGATGCGCGTCTACTATCAGCGTCAAAATCGTGTGCAGAAAGTGCAAACGTTGTCTCAGTTAGAGACATTGGATGGATTGGTATGGATTGACCTTCAAAATCCTTCAGCGGCTGAAATCGCCGATGTAGAAGCAAACTTCGAATTCAAGTTCCAGTCGCGGCAACAACAGTTAGAGATTGAGAGTTCATCTCGATATTTCGAAACCGATGATGAGATTATTGCCAACAGCAACTTCCTACACTTCGACCAAAAATCAGGCTTATTCCATTCCAATGCGGTGTCGTTCATTTTGCAAGACGACATCCTCTTTACCTACCGCGATGCCGATTTGAGTGCATTTTCAGACTGCGTAAAGAAAATTAAAGCTACAGGACGGCTGTTCCACACGGGAAAACAGATCATGGCTACCTTACTCGAGATGGGCGTAGATAACGACGCTGATTTGCTCGAGGGATTGGCCAAGCAAGTGGCTGGATTATCAAAAGAGTTATCGCTCACCCAAAACCCCAACGAAACCATCATTCTGGAAATCAACCGGATGCAAGAATTGACGATGGAATTGCGACAGAATGCTGTCGATAAGCAACGCGTACTCAGTGCCATTTTGAAAAGTCGGGAGTTTGAGGGCGATGATTACGAGCGATTGCGGATTGTGATTAAGGATATCAACTCACTGATCGACCATACCAATTTCAATTTCGAGCGATTGGAATATTTGCAGAATACGTTTTTGGGTTTGATCAACATTGAGCAGAACAAAATCATCAAGATTTTTACGGTGGCTTCAGTGATTTTCATGCCACCCACTCTCATTGCCAGTATTTATGGCATGAACTTCGAATTCATCGATGCTTTCAAATGGAAATACGGCTTTGCTTTCAGCATTGGCCTAATGGTACTGTCATCGCTCAGCACCTTGTATTTCTTCCGCCGCCGCAAGTGGTTGTAAAACCAAACCTCAGTTGGGTTGTTTACTCACCATGCTACAAAACCTGTCGCGGCGCGTCCTACTGTGTACCCTGCTGATCTTTGTATCAGCAACAACACCGCAGGATTGGATAGTTATTCGTACCTTGTATCGACAAGCGTTGACCAGCGAAATGGGGATTTTACCACTGGAAACCAAAACCAAGACGCATGCTGGCAGCGACGCACTCGCCAAGGCCTATTACGGCACGGCCCTCGCCCTCCGGGCTCGGGCCTCCATCTCCCCTACCAGCAAACTCTCCCTGGCCAGCCAAGCCCAACAACAACTCAATGCCGCCGTCATCCTCCAACCCAAAAATTTAGAAATACGCTTCCTCCGCTACTCCTTTGAGTATGGCACCCCCTCACTCATTAACATGAAAAAAAATATGGCGGTCGACAAACCCCTGGCCCTTCAATTCGCCAAAAACCCATCGCCCATCAAAGACATCGCCATCGCGTTTTTTACCGGTTGCGACCAACTAAGCGAAGCCGAAAAATCAGCCCTGCGCTAATTCAACAGCACCCCCATCAACCCTCTATCGCAGCAATCCCCGGCAACACCTTGCCCTCAAAATATTCCAACAAAGCCCCGCCGCCCGTGCTCACATAACTGACCTTGTCGTCGAACCCGAACTGATACACCGCCGCTGCACTGTCGCCACCACCAATCAAACTAAAAGCCCCAGCCACCGTGGCGTCCGCCACCGACTGAGCCACCGTCTTGGTGCCGCGCTCAAAAGCAGGCATTTCAAACACGCCCATCGGACCGTTCCACAAAATGGTCTTGCTGTCCAACAACACCTCCCTGAAAGTCCCACAAGCCTTCTCCCCGATATCCAACCCCATCCAACCGCTTGGAATCTGATCGCTCGCAAAATTCTGGGTGTTGGCATCCGCAGCAAACTTATCGGCAATGGTAGAATCTACGGGCAAATGAATTTTCACCCCCTTGGCTTCCGCCTTCTTCAAAATCTCTACACAAGTCTCTAACCGATCTGCCTCACACAAACTGTTGCCGATCTCTCCGCCCTGTGCCTTGTAAAACGTGTAAGCCATACCCCCACCAATGATGATGTGATCGGCCGTGTTCAACAAATTCTCTACGATCAAAATCTTATCGCTCACCTTCGCACCACCTACAATCGCGGCAAACGGACGTTGGGGCGCCTTCATCACCTGATTGGCATTGGCGACTTCCTTGGCCATCAAAAACCCGAAAGCCTTCCTCCCAGCGAAGAAATCAGCAATAATCGCTGTGCTTGCATGCGCCCGGTGAGCCGTACCAAAAGCATCGTTCACATAAAAGGTTCCCAAGGCCGCCAACTTTGCCGCAAAATCGCGATCACCCTTCTCTTCCTCCTTGTAAAAACGCAAATTCTCTAACAACAACACCTCTCCATCTTGCAAACTGCTCGACAAATGGGCCGCGTCCTCCCCAATGCAATCCGAGGCGAAACGCACATTGCTGCCCAACAGCTCAGACAAATGGGTAACCAAGTGTTTCAAAGAGTATTTTTCGGTTGGACCTTCTTTCGGACGGCCCAAGTGGCTCATCAAAATCACCGAACCCCCATCGCCCAGAATCTTCTTGATGGTTGGCAAAGCCGCCGTCATCCGAGAATCATCGGTAATCTTGTACTCGGCATCCAAAGGCACGTTAAAATCCACGCGGACCAACACGCGCTCTCCGGCAAAATCAATCGTCTCAACAGTATTCATGGTTTGATAGGTTTATTCGTTTATAACAATTTCTTTAATAAGGCACTCATCGATACTTCCGATTGTAGCAAAGCCCCCAAATCGGCAATTTGCACCCGTTTTTGCTCCATGGTGTCGCGGTAACGCACCGTTACATCCTGGTTGGCCAAACTGTCGTGATCCACCGTAATACAGAAAGGCGTACCGATGGCATCCATTCTCCTGTAACGCTTTCCGATGCTGTCTTTGTCTTCGATGTATACGTTGTAATCGATGCGCAATTCATTGTAAATCTGCTCCGCCAATTCTGGCAACCCATCCTTTTTCACCAAAGGCAAAATGGCCGCTTTTACCGGCGCGATGGCAGGGTGCAACTTCAACACTGTGCGGGTATCGCCATCTACCGACTCCTCAGCAAATGCCTCACACAAGGTAAGCAAGAACAATCGATCCAACCCAATGGATGTCTCCACCACATAGGGCACGAAACTCTCGTTGGATTCAGGGTCAAAGTAGCGCAATTTCTTGCCACTAAACTCTTCGTGTTTGCCCAAATCAAAATCGGTGCGTGAGTGAATGCCTTCCACTTCTTTGAAGCCAAACGGAAAATCGTATTCAATGTCTACCGCAGCATTGGCATAGTGCGCCAACTTCACGTGATCATGGTAACGATATTTGGCATCGGGCGTTCCCAAGGCCTTATGCCATTTCAGGCGCTGCGCTTTCCAAAACGCATAAAATTCCAATTCGGTTCCGGGCTTCACGAAAAACTGCATCTCCATCTGCTCAAACTCCTTCATCCGCATGATGAACTGCCGGGCCACAATTTCATTTCTGAAGGCTTTTCCCGTTTGTGCGATACCAAAAGGCAACTTCATCCTGCCCGTTTTCTGCACATTCAAGAAGTTCACAAAAATACCCTGGGCGGTTTCCGGACGCAGATACAAGCTGTCTTCCCCATTGTCGGTGGCGCTCATTTGTGTGCTGTACATCAAGTTAAACTGACGCACATCGGTCCAATTGTGCGATCCACTGATTGGACAAACAATCCCTTCCGCGTCAATCAAGTCTTTGATCATCGCCAGATTTCCGGTTTCCAAACCTTCTTTCAACACAGCATCGATGCGGTCAATCTGCGCTTGGTATTCCATTACCCTGGGGTTGGTGGTTCGATACATCACCGCGTCAAAAGTCTCACCAAATCGCTTGGCAGCTTTGTCGATTTCCTTGTCGATCTTCTGTCGGATTTTCTCCTGATGATCCTCCAACAGCACGTCGGCCCGATAGCGCTTATTGCTATCTTTGTTATCAATCATCGGATCGCTGAACCCGTCTACGTGACCGCTGGCTTTCCACACTTTGGGATGCATAAAGATTGCTGCATCAATCCCCACAATGTTTTGATTGAGCTGGGTCATGGATTTCCACCAGTACTGACGCAAATTGTTGCGCAATTCAACGCCATTTTGGCCGTAATCGTACACAGCGGTTAATCCACCATAAATGTCACTGGAAGGAAATACGAACCCGTATTCTTTGCAATGGGAAATGACTTTTTCGAAAATCTCAGCGTTACTCATCCTTCCCGCAAAGATAGGACATCAGAATTGGTTCTTCCACATCATACTTTCGACCGGGTGGTTGGGCTGGCCTGAGTATTTTGCGTTTTTCTTGGCGTTGTAGGGCACAAGAATCTCTCCGTCTACAGGGAAGTAGATCAACTGTCCGATCGGCATCCCGGCATACACCCTCACGGGCTTTTTCACGGAGATTTCTAAGGTCCAGTTGCCACAGAAGCCCACATCGCCTTTACCGGCGGTGGCGTGGATATCGATCCCCAACCTACCGGTACTGCTTTTGCCTTCCAAAAACGGCACATGGGCATGGGTTTCGGTATATTCAAGGGTCACACCCAAATAAAACTGATCGGGCATCAACACATAACCTTCCTCAGGGATATCAAAATGGGCGATGGTATTGTGTTTTTTGGCATCCAATTCTGCGTCTACGTATAGCGCCAAATGCTGGCCCAAATGCACATCATAACTATTGCTGCCCAAGCAATTGCGGTCGTAAGGTTCAATTTTGATTGTCCCATTTTCCATCTCATCGAGGATGCGTTGATCAGATAATATCATAATAGAAAGGCAAATATAAATAATTGCTGCGGTGAATTTTCATCTGTGGCGATCGACCTCCTCGCATCGAAACAATCCAGCGGCAGAATAAATATTTAGCGACTCACATCGTTCATGTCACCAATTTTCTTCACATAGGTAAACGACGGAATGAACAGGAAGATGTTTTTAGGTCCGATGGTCAAATCCTGTGGAACATAGGTCATTTGCGCGGTGGCATTGTCCCACACCGGCAATGTGGCGGAATAATCAAATCGATCGCCGTGTTCCCAGTAGCTCGACACACCAAACGACCAGGCGGTGGTGCGTTGTTTGTGCCCGATAATCCGAAACTGAACCGAGGTAAACAGGGTGCTGCGTTTGAGCATGGCATCCACGGGGACGGTTTCGGGGGCATAGGTCATTTTTACATCGTCGTATTTCCAGTTATCGTAGCTTGAAACAAACCGTCGATTGCGGTTATTGAACCAGGCTTCGCCCACAAAATAAAAATTGCGGGTGATGCTATACATGCCGGAGACATTGGTAACGGCAAGGCTTCCATCGGCTTCACTGGAGCGGAGCATTCCAAGTCCGAGACTCACATTATTTTGTGGACTTCCCAAGGTATACATCCCGTAAAAGGTATTGAGCCACATCATGTTATCGGCTCCGGTGAATACGCTAAATCCGGCGATATCTCCCACGGCCAAGGTATGATTTTTACGCAGGGGTATGGAATATTTGGGGGTAAGGTACATGAACAGGGGGAATGCGTAGCCGATGCCCACACCCAGCTGATCGGTAATCCCCATTTGGACATCATTGAGCAGCACATCATAGTTTTGATAATAGAAGGCGCCTTTATTGATGGGGTAAGCAGACGGGGCGAAAATGTAGCGAGAGGCGTGATGATTCACTTGGGCGAGGGAGTCTTCACGGGAAAGGACTTTTTTCGGAATCGTAGGCAGGGGTGGCAATTGGAGATTTTTCTTGCGTTTGGCGGTGTCAGTGGTGGTCACTGCGGGCTCATCATTATCGGGGGTAGCCTGAATTTGTGCCATCAGGTTGTTGCTGCTTGCCAAAAGTAGCAGGGCGAAAATCCAACGAAGCGTTTTCATGATAGTAAAGATTGGTTAGGGTAAAATTACGGGTGGCTACGGTGCGAAAATAGGACAATTGTCATGGTTAGACAGGACATTCCTTAGGGAGATGTTCCACAGGTTGGGTGGTGAGTCCAAATTATCACTCAATGGAGAGGTCCCACAGGCGGATGGTTTTATCGTCCCCGGCGCTTGCAAGCAAGCGCCGGCCCCCAGGAGAATCTTTACGGTCAGCATGATCACCCAACCACGCCAATGCATTCACGGAGTGGGTATGACCAAAATTTGGAAATTTCGATCGGTCAACCACCTTCAACAATGCATAATTCTGAGCGTCCCAGATTTTGATCGATTTGTCCATCCCACCACTGGCCAACCATCGTCCGTCACTGGGCTCCAACACCAACGCATGAATCGTAAACAAATGGGCCTTTACTTTCTCCCTCACCCCTCCATCAGACCCAAACCACCACAACAACGCATCCCGGCCACCACTCACCAATGAATCATCGTCCATCTTCGCCAAACAAAACACCGAGGGCTGATTGGCCGTTCGCACCGAAAGCACCTCGCCCAAGGCATTCAATCGCCAAACCACACCATCGCTGCCACCGATCAAACCCTCGCTCCCAATGCAACACCGAAGGCTGCGCTCACCCAATTTGAGGCGAGAAACCACTTCAAAGGCATCATCCAAAAAAACCAGTTCGCCGCTACCCAAACCCACAGCAATCCTGCCATCCATCCATCGCGATATAAAAAACACTGAACTCGTACCCAATTTCATCATTCTGGGCGATGCACCCACCCCCAACTTAAAAACCAAACCGCCTTGCGTCCCCGCCCAGATTTCGCCATCCATCCCCTCCAGCAAACAAAAAATAGGCTCCGGCAATTGCGCAAACAACCTACCCACAACCCCAGAATCACCCAACATCCCATCCAACGGCATCGACCACTTAACCACCGCACCGTCCCCGCCAGCACTCACCAACACCCCCTCCCCTTCACACCAAAAAAGTGCATAAACCCCTTGTTTATGTCCCTCTAATTTCGTATATTCTTTTACGAGTATCTTTGTAGCCATGCCCATTGAATTGCGTTGGAATTGCCATACCGGAACTTGCCTTACACTTTGGCATATTACCGAACATCGCAACCAGCTTGCGCAAATGTACAACCAAATTTGGGGCGACCAAGCCAACCCCCAAACCACCGAAAGTGCCAGTCCGCAAAAACTCGCCGCGCGCAACCTCATCGGCACCGAATTTCCCGCGCACCAACTCGTATTCTCCGAGCATGGCAAACCCCTGTTATTGCCCCACTCTGCCCATATCAACCACAGTCACGCCGGTGATTTCGCCCTGCTCGCCCACCACCCCAACCTTTCCGTGGGTGTAGACATTGAGCAAATCCGACCTCAGCTGCTGCGCATCTATCCGCGATTTTGTAACAGCCAAGAACAAATGGCGCTCGGACCCAATCCGCCCCTAGAATTGCTGCTGCTGTTTTGGTGCGCCAAAGAGGCAATGTACAAAGCGATTGGCGAAATAGGCACTGACTTCCGTTCACACCTGCAAATCACAAAGTGGCCGTTAAACAACGACCCTTTCAAAGATCCGTATGATTCTGAAGGGCAGTTGGAAGCCCAGATATCGCTTCCAGGATTTGAACAATCTTGTACATTGAATTTTAAACGCTGGGATCAATATGCCGCCGTTTGGGTGGCACTGCCCTACCCCTAGACTTCCTGGACGGCTTTCACCGAAAAACTGAATACAGACCCAGCCCCCTCGGTACTGATGACGCTGATGGTCTCTCCATGGGCTTCCACGATGTGCTTACAAATGCTCAATCCCAGTCCGCTGCCTCCTGTGGCGCGGTTTCGATGTTTGTCAACCCGAAAAAATCGCTCAAAGACCCTACCCAAATGCTCCTGCGGAATACCAATGCCGTTGTCGGCCACTTCCACTATCACCTTTGCACCGGTGTTGCTTAGCCTGAACCGGGTGTTGCCATTCTCGTGGCCGTATCGGATAGAATTATACCCCAAATTCGTGAGCACCTGCAATATTCGTTTGCGATCGCACAGCACCTGGTAATCCCCCGCAGGCGCGAAAACCTGCAAAGTGATGTTCTTTTGCTTGGCCTGCAACTCCAATGATTCCACGATTTCATTCACCAGTTGCAACATATCGAACGGTTGCTGATCCAAGACCAAAAAGCCACTTTCATACTTGGTGATGGTATCCAAATCAAGCACAATCTGCCCCAGTCGATCCGCATTTTTGTTGGCTTTCCCCAAAAAAGATTCCAACGTTTTACGGTCCAGATCAGGATCATCCAGCACCGACTCGATGTATCCTTGAATCGAAAAAATGGGCGTTTTAAGCTCGTGAGCCACATTGCCGATATAGTCTCTGCGATAATTTTCTAATCGCTGCAATTGCAACAACTCTTCCTTGCGCTTATCGAACAAGGCCTTTAATGCCGCTTCGATGTCTTCGTAAGTATGCGATACGGTCTCCTCTTCGTCGGGATTTTCATCCGAAATCATTTGCTGAAATCGCCGCAGCAATTGCTTTTCCCTGCGCAACCACAACAACCCCACCATCAAGCCCAACAGTACAGTAACAATCCATAGTATGATGAAGGCCTGAGACGACATCCCCAAAGTGGTTAGCAGCTGAATCAACAAAAAACTCATGGGTTGCAAGATACGCAAACCGAGGTTTACAAGTTGTGAAAATCGCATCAAGTTTCCGTGGTATTTTTGTCGTTCATGCATTGGCCAGATCATTCACAACCCGACGAACTTCCTCCGTATTTGGACAAACTCAACCCTGCCCAGAAGGCGGCAGCCATGCAAACGGAAGGACCTGTAATGATCATAGCCGGTGCGGGATCAGGCAAAACCCGCGTGCTTACTTTTCGCATGGCCTACCTGTTGCACAAAGGCGCTGAACCCTTCAATATTTTGGCTCTGACCTTTACCAACAAAGCCGCCAAAGAAATGCGTCATCGTATCGAGCAAGTGGCCGGCGCGCAAGCCAGAAACTTGTGGATGGGTACGTTTCACTCCGTGTTTGCCCGCATTTTACGTCAGGAAGCCGACCGACTCGGATATCCCTCCAACTTCACGATATACGACAGCGAAGACAGCAAAAACCTACTGAAGGGGATCATCAAAGAAATGAACCTCGACGATAAAATGTACAAACCGTCGATGGTCCTAGGAAGAATCAGCATGGCCAAAAACAATTTGATTGAGGCCAAGCATTATACCGACAAAGAAGACCTGATGAATCAGGACAAAGCCGCCAATCGCGCGAAGTTCTCTGAGATTTTTACCGCCTACACAAACCGGTGTTTCAAGGCCGGGGCGATGGACTTCGACGATATACTGCTCAACACCTACAAGCTGCTGAACAACCACGTGGATGTCTGCAACAAATGGCAACACAAGTTCAAATACATTATGGTGGATGAGTACCAAGACACCAACCATGTTCAGTACATGATCACCCGAAAATTGGCTGCCGTACATCAAAACATCTGTGTGGTGGGCGATGATGCGCAGAGTATTTATGCTTTCCGCGGGGCGAATATCCAAAACATCTTGAATTATGAGCGCGACTACCCGGATGTAAAAACATTCAAGCTGGAACAGAACTATCGATCTACCCAGAACATTGTCAACGCCGCCAGTTCCGTGATCAAAAACAACCAAAAGCAGCTCGAGAAAAATGTGTGGACATCCAACGACATTGGTGAGAAAATAAAGGTGGTGAGAAATGCTACCGAGGGAGAAGAAGCGCGCAGGGTGGCCGATGCCATATTCGATGACAAGATGCACTTGCATTTGCCCAACAAGGCCTTCGCCATTCTCTATCGCACCAACAGCCAAAGCCGAGCTTTTGAAGAAGCGTTGCGCCGACAAGGCATCGATTATCGCATTTATGGGGGCATGAGCTTTTACCAACGAAAGGAAGTGAAAGACCTCATTAGTTATTTGCGCTTGGTGATCAACCCCTCAGACGAAGAAGCCCTAAAGCGGGTGATCAACTACCCGGGCAGGGGCATTGGCGACACCACCATCAACCGGATCGTGGTCAAATCCTCCGAGTTGGGGGTTCCACTGTGGGATGTTGTTGCCTCGGCGGCAAGCATTCCGGAGTTAGGGGTTAGCACCGGAAAAGTGGAGAATTTCGCCATGATGATTAAGAGCTTCCAAACGATGCTCGACTCACACAATGCCTATGATTTGGCCATGCACGTGGCAAAACAGACCGGTCTTTTGAAGCTGCTGTACGATGACAAATCGGTAGAAGGCGTTTCTCGGTATGAAAACATCACGGAATTGCTCAATGGTATACAAGAATTTGTGGAGGACGACGAAAGTGAGAAAGAGAAAACCTTGGCGAATTTCCTGGAAGATGTGGCCTTGTACACCGATGATCAAAAAGACAAAGACCCAGACAGGGATTGCGTTTCCTTGATGACAATTCACGCGAGTAAAGGATTGGAATACCCCGTAGTTTTCATTGTGGGCATCGAAGAAAACTTGTTTCCAAGCCAGCTATCACTGCACAGCAGAGCGGACCTAGAGGAGGAACGACGGTTGTTTTATGTGGCCATTACCCGTGCGGAAACCAAATGCTACCTCACATTCGCAACATCCCGGTTCAAATATGGCAGTTTGGTACCCTGCGAACCGAGTAGGTTCATCGAGGAAATCGATCCACAGTACCTAGACATGAGCACGGCATCCATGAAAACCGCCTCTCCATTCAGTGGCGCCGGAGGGCCAGATTTTTCAGGGAGTGGCTACATTGGCGGACAGTATGCCAGCAGAAAAGTGGAAGACAAACCCACAAAGACAGCCAAGTTATTCAGTGCAAGCAAGCCACCCAGTCCGCCCGTCCCTCCGGCCGACCCCAACTTTGTTGAAGGGGATATCAGCGGCTTGAAAGTGGGCGATAAAGTCCAACACCAGCGATTTGGCTTTGGCGTGGTTGCCAGCATTGAGGGCGAGGCCGCGAATGCCAAGGCCATTGTGAATTTTGACCAAATGGGACAAAAAACGCTGGTTCTGAAATTTGCAAAAATGCGAATCGTTTAGATTGCGCCCCAAACGTGCACGTTTCGTTGGTTATTTCGTTTACTTTCATTATATTTGCACCCCCGTTTTGAAGAAATGGGATTAAAAAAAACACAATAAAGACATGGCAACCAAAATTAGATTGCAAAGACACGGCAGAAAGAAACGGGCTTTCTTTCACATTGTGGTAGCGGATTCGCGTTCACCAAGGGATGGTAAATTCATCGAGAAACTCGGTAGTTACAACCCCATCACCAATCCAGCTACAATCGTATTGAACGTAGACCGCGCAGCCCACTGGCTGATCGCTGGAGCACAACCCACAGACACTGCTGCGGCTCTTTTGAGCTACAAAGGTGCTTCTATGAAGAAACACTTGCAGGTGGGCGTTATTAAAGGCGCTATCAGCCAAGAAGAAGCAGACAAACGTTTTGCTGCTTGGTTGGAAGAGAAAGCCGCTCGCATCGATGCGAAGAAATCAAACTTGGCTTCTACTGCTGAAAAAGTAAAAGCAGAAGGTTTGGCACAAGAAGCAAAACGCAGAGCTGCGGTTGAAGCGAAAATTGCTGCCAAAATTGCCGAAGCGGAAGCTGCTGCTAACCCAGTAGAAGAAACTGAAGAAGTAGCCGCTGAAGAAGCTGCTGCCGACGAAGTTGCTACTGAAGAAGTTGCTGCTGAAGAAGCCGCCGATGCACCAGCCGCTGAAGAAGCTGCTGCTGAAGAAGCCGACGAAGCTCCTGCCGCTGAAGAAGCTGCTGCCGACGAAGCTCCTGCCGCTGAATAATCCCCCAACCATGAGTGTTCTGCCACCGCCCCTAACATTGGTCGGAAAGATACACGCCAAACATGGTTACGACGGACGATTATCCATCGAGTGCTCCGCCACTTCAAACAAAATCATTTCCAAAGGGAACTACCTATTTGTCATCATCGACGGAAAAGGGGTTCCCTTTTGTATTACAGATGTTAACAAGTCCCAAGATCTCATCAAACTCAAAGGCATCGACACAGAAGAAAAAGCCAAAGCCCTTATTGGCCTGTCATTCGGTGTCCCGAGCTCCAAAAAAATGTCGGTCATCCCTCAAACCAACGCCTTGGTGGGATCCCGCATTCACGACAACCCATCTGGCTTCTCTGGAGAAATTACCCAAGTAGAAACCTTGCCGCAAGGCATGATGTTTACCGTGGTGAGTCAAGACCCCACAAACCCCGTCCTTATCCCATTGGTAGAAACCTGGATCACCCAAATCGAGGAGAAAACTTCCACCATCTACATGGATTTGCCTGAAGGCTTGATTGATTTAAACGCATCCACTGCTGGAACCGAAACGGAAGATTCAGACGACCTGTCTGATGCGGAGAAGGATTGATAACGCAAAGTCTAACATCGCGGGCGAACAAGCACCGTTGAGTATTTTATAGTTCTTCGTCGCCCAGCAAATCTGGTCGCAACCGCTGCGTTCTTTCCAACGCTTGTTCGTGCTTCCATTGCGCAATTTTGGGGTGGTTGCCCGTGGTTAACACATCGGGGACACGGAATCCGTTGAAGACTTCCGGACGGGTATACAAGGGCGGTGCCAACAAATCGTCTTGAAAAGAATCACTCAGCGCGCTTTCCTCATCCCCCAAAACACCGGGCAACAAGCGAATAACCGCATCAACAACCGCAGCAGCGGCAATCTCGCCCCCGCTTAACACAAAATCTCCCAGCGAAATTTCTAAGGTCACGTACAAATCGCGCACCCGGTGATCGATTCCTTTGTAATGACCGCAGATAAGCATCAAATTTTCACCCAAACTCAATTGGTTCGCCAACCCCTGCTTCAACGGCTTTCCATCGGGCGTGAGGTAAATAATGTGATCGTAGTTTCGCTCCGATTTCAATTTTTCAATCACCACGCTCAGCGGCTCAGGCATCAACACCATGCCCGCCCCACCCCCGAAAGGCGTATCGTCGATTTGCTTGTATTTACCAATGCCGTAATCGTGCAGATTGTGCAAATGTATTTCCGCTAGGCCTTTGTCGCACCCCCGCTTGGGAATACTGTAGCCCAACAAACCCTCCAACAAACCAGGCACAGCAGAAATAATGTCGAATCGCATACTACAAAGATACCCGATGTTGATATTTATCCGTTTAATTGAAAGGGCAAATTTGGAAAGCCCCACGTTCGCACCGAATTTTGAAGGATATGTTGAATTTGCGCAGGCCTTTGGTCGTTTTTGATTTAGAAACCACCGGTGTGAGTGTCACCCACGACCGCATCGTTGAAATTTGCTTGCTGAAGGTATTCCCTGACATGCGCGAAGAGATTCGCACTTACCGCATCAATCCTGGCATTCCTATTCCCGCAGGTGCTACGGCCGTCCATGGCATTTCCAATGCCGATGTGGCCGACAAACCCTCTTTCAAATCCATGGCACCTGAATTACACGCCTACCTGCGCGATTGCGATTTTGGGGGATTTAACTCCAACAAATTCGATTTCCCCATGTTGGTGGAAGAATTTTTCCGTGCGGGCATTGAGTTTGATGTTCGCGCCTGCAAATTCATCGACGCCCAGCGTATCTATCACATGAAAGAGCCTCGCACCCTGAGCGCCGCCTATGAATTCTATTGCAGTCGCGACCTAGAAAACGCACACAGCGCCGAAGCCGATACCGTAGCCACCTGGGAAATCATCCGTGCCCAAATAAATAAATACCAAGATTTGCCACAAGAAATTGAAGGATTGCACAAACTAACCGGGCAAGATTTGTTGGCAGATTTGGCCGGCAGATTGGTATTCAACGACAAAGGAGAAGTGATTTTCAATTTCGGCAAACACAAAGGCAGAACCGTGAAAGACGTACTGCTGAACGAACCCGGCTATTACAATTGGATGATGGAGGGAGATTTTCCTCAGCAGACCAAAAATGTAATGTCGCGCATCCGCTTGAGCCTAAAATCCAATTAATCCAGCGCCAATCCCCGATGATCAACCTTGACGATATCGAGATTATCGACGATGACGAACCCATAGAGGACCCGCACAAGCGCGGGCCCCACATCGGAAAAATTCAAATCCTCCAGCAAACCGAAAACTGGGTGGCCGTCAATAAACCCCCTTACGTCCCCTCCCTGCCCGAACGCGGAAAATTTACCGCCATTTCGGTTCAAGAATGGGCCAAAAACCAATGGCCCGATGCCATCCTTTGCCATCGCATCGACCGTGAAACCTCTGGCGTACTGCTCATTGCCAAAAATCCCGAAGCCTACCGCCACTTTTCCATGCAATTCGAACACCGAAAAGTGCAGAAAATTTATCACGCCGTGGTTAATGGCCAACTCCATTTTCAAGACCTTTGGATCGACCTGCCCATCCTGGCAGAACAAGTGGGAAAAATCAAAATCGACAGAAAAAACGGAAAACCCGCCCAAACCCGATTCAAATCACTGCAGGTTTTCAGGCATTTTACCCTCATGGAATGTGAGCCCAAAACCGGCAGACTGCACCAAATTCGCGTCCACCTGCAATCACAAAATGCCTGCATCGCGGCCGATACACTCTACGGTAGCGACATCCCCATGCTTTCGTGGGTAAAACGCAAACTCCATGGTACCGATTCGCCCCTCATCCCGCGATTTGCACTTCACGCAAAAACACTGTCACTCCAAGACCTAGACGGTTCCCCGCTCGTGTTTGAAGCCCCATACGCCAAAGACATGGAAGTCATGATCAAGTTGCTCAACAAATACGACGTTTAACCCAGTGCACATCCAACGCATCGTTCAGCCAAAACATCGCCCATGAGCAACCCGTTCAAACACCCCAAACCCGAAAGCAAACCCATGGAAATTCCAGCCTTGGGTGAGCTGCGAAAAAAGGTGCATCAACAAGGCAAAACCCTGCGGGCTACCCTCAAAAAACTGAAACAAAAACCACCGCGGGACCTCGATGAACAGTTCGAGAAATTGCACAATCAAGCCTTCAAAAAAATTGACTGCCTCAACTGTGGCAACTGCTGCAAAACCACCTCACCCATGCTGTTCGAAAAAGACATCGAACGGTTGGCAGCTCGTTTCAACATGAAACCCGGTGATTTTGTGCGACATTACCTTACCATAGATTCCGACGGACTATACTGCTTTCAGCAAACGCCCTGCCCCTTTCTCGGTGATGACAACGCCTGCTCGGTGTACGAAGACCGTCCAAAAGCCTGTCGAGAATTCCCCCACACCAACCACCGCAAAATGCACACCCACCTGGCCCTGGCCCACCACAACGTCGAAATTTGTCCCGCCGTATTCGCCATCGTGGAACAACTCAAGGCCTAACCCAAAACGGCATCGCAACCGCAGAAATACTATCAACAATTTCAAACAAAACCATGACCGCGATGGGTTATATTTGCAGTTCTTTTTGAACGCTTCATGCAAAACATTCGCAACTTCTGTATCATTGCCCACATCGACCATGGAAAAAGCACCCTGGCCGACCGATTGCTCGAATACACCAACACGGTGAGTAAGCGCGACTTACAGGCACAGGTGTTAGACGACATGGACATTGAGCGCGAGCGTGGGATTACCATCAAGAGCCACGCCATTCAAATGAATTATGAGCTGGACGGACAGCACTACATTTTGAATTTGATCGACACCCCTGGGCACGTAGATTTCAGTTACGAGGTGAGCAGAAGTATTGCGGCTTGCGAAGGGGCATTGTTGATCGTAGACGCATCTCAAGGAATTGAAGCACAGACCATTAGCAATTTGTTCATGGCTTTGGAGCACGACTTGGAGATCATTCCAGTGTTAAACAAAATTGACCTCCCGGGTGCGATGCCTGAGGAAGTAAAAGACGAGATTGTGGATTTGATTGGTTGCGACAGAGACAGCATCATTCCTGCCAGTGGCAAAACGGGTCACGGCGTGCACGACATATTGAAGGCCATTGTAGCCAGGGTTCCCGCACCCAAGGGTGAAATCAACGCACCGCTGAAGGCCTTGATTTTCGACTCAGTATTTAACTCTTTCAGGGGGATTATTGCCTATTACCGCGTCATTGATGGTAAGATTAAAAAGGGGCAGCACGTAAAATTCATGAACGGGGGCAGTGAATATTATGCCGATGAAGTGGGTATTTTGAAATTGGATTTGAGTCCGCGCAACGAAGTCTGCGCGGGCGATGTAGGCTATATCATCTCAGGAATCAAAGACGCCAAAGAAGTAAAAGTGGGCGACACACTCACAGACAAAGCCCTGCCTGCAACACAGGCCATCGAAGGGTTCGAGGATGTGAAACCCATGGTATTTGCGGGCATTTATCCCGTGGATACCGAAGATTTCGAGGAATTGCGCGAAGCGATGGGCAAATTGCAACTCAACGACGCGAGCATTGTCTTTGAACCCGAAAGTTCAGCGGCATTGGGCTTCGGATTCCGTTGCGGATTCTTGGGAATGCTCCACCTGGAAATCATTCAAGAACGCCTAGAGCGCGAGTTCAGCATGACGGTCATCACCACCGTTCCCAACGTAAGCTACGTGGCTTATACCACCAAAGGGGAAATGGTATTGGTGAACAACCCCACTGATTTGCCACCGCCCGAAAAAATCGACTACGTAGAAGAACCATACATCCGTGCCAGCGTGATTACCAAGAGCGACTACGTAGGTCCGATTATGACTTTATGTCTCGACAAACGAGGCATTCTTACCAACCAAATTTATTTGACCAGCGATCGGGTTGAAATGAATTTCGAGATGCCTTTGGCAGAGATCGTGTTCGACTTCTACGATCGATTGAAATCAATATCCAAGGGCTACGCCAGCTTCGATTACTCTCCTTTGGGATACAAAGAGAGCAAATTGGTAAAGATGGACATCATGCTCAACGGAAAAGGGGTGGATGCGCTCAGTGCAATTATTCACCGCGACAATGCCCAAGATTTGGGTCGCAAAATTTGCAAGAAACTCCGTGATTTGATTCCCCGTCAACAGTTTGAAATTGCCATTCAGGCGGCTGTGGGTGCTAAAATCATCTCTCGTGAAACCTTATCTGCCATGCGCAAAGACGTTACTGCCAAGTGTTACGGTGGCGACATTTCCCGTAAGCGAAAATTGTTGGAAAAACAAAAAGCTGGTAAAAAACGCATGAAGTCGGTGGGCAATGTCGATATTCCCCAAAGCGCCTTCATGGCCGTCCTCAAATTGAACGAGTAATGTAACTTTGGGAAACTATGTTTTCCCTGGGGTATTGTGAAGAGACCATCGCCATGATGGAGTTGAGTCTGTGCGAAGGCATTGGACCTGTGGTAGGCAAGCATTTAATCCATCATTTTGGCGATGCACAACGCGTTTTTTTGGCCACCAAATCCGATTGGCAGGATCAAGCAGGAATCAACGCAAAGTTGTCGTTCCAGTTACAACTGAGCAAGGACAATGGATGTAAGGCGGCTCGCGAGCTCGCCGCCACCCACCAAAAATTGGGGATACGCGGAACGGCCATCCATCACCCCGATTATCCTTACCGACTTAAAGAACTCGCCAACGCACCACTGGTATTATACTCCAAGGGGGAGATTCCTTGGAATGGACCGAGAATTTTGGGCGTTGTGGGCACCCGAAAGCCCACACCACAGGGCGCAGCCCTTACGCGGGAGTGGGTGGAACAACTGCAGGCATTCAATGTATCCATCGTCAGTGGATTGGCCTACGGAATTGACATCTTGGCGCACAAAGCAGCCTTGCAAGCAAATATCCCCAATTGGGCGGTACTGGCCCATGGCGTTGACCACATCTACCCACCCTCTCACCAAAGCACCGCCGAAGCCATGATTGATCATGGCGGTGGACTGCTGTCTGATTTTCCCGCAAACACCAAAATGCACCCCGATTACTTCCCCAAACGCAACCGCATTGTTGCCGGGTTGTGCGATGCCCTGTTGGTGGTTGAAAGCGGCGTGAAAGGTGGCTCCATGATTACGGCCAGCATCGCCCATGGGTACAACCGAGAGATTTTTGCTGTTCCCGGCAGACCCAGCGATAGCACATCCTCAGGCTGCAATTTCCTCATCAAGCAACAAATGGCTCACCTTACGCGGGATGTAGATGATATCGCAGAAGTGATGGGATGGTCGAGGCGTGGACCCGCAAATACCCCACAAAACCATGAACGTCAGCTCACCTTGTTTGGCAACCTCAACCCCATTGAGCAACAAGTGATGCAGTGGCTGATCGCCGGCGTGCAAAAACCCGAAGAGATGCTTCAAAAAACAGAATGGTCGGCCAGCCACATTGCCATGGCACTGCTCGATTTGGAATTAAAAGGACTGGTTACGGCTCAAGCGGGAAACCTCTATACCGCAAGGTGTTAAATTACTTCTTCTTTTGTGTAGCAGCGCGCTGTTGACTCACCTTCATCGCCTCTTCCATGCGTTGCTGGAATTTCGACTTGGTGACAGGCTTTTTGCGGTTCTCAGCAATTTGCGCATGCAATTTCGCATCGTCTACAGTTCTACGAATCGCCCATTGCTGTCCGAAAGTAACCATGTTACTCACAAAGTAATACCACGTCAATCCCGCCGCGTAATCGTTCAATACACCCAAGAAAATCACAGGCATGAAGTAACCAATGTATTTCATTTGCCCGGTTACCCCAGAAAGTTGGTTGTTGAAATGGGTATAAATGAGGGTAGAAACCGTCATCAACAGGGTGAAGAAACTCACGTGATCGCCATAGAAAGGAATGTTAAAGCCCAGGCTTGGACCATCGTACTGCGACAAATCGGCGGCCCACATGAAGGCTTTCTGTCGCAATTCGAAGGCGTTGGGGAAGAACTGGAACATCGCAAACAAAATAGGCATTTGCAACAAAACTGGAATACATCCACTGAGCGGTGAAACACCTGCTTTGCGGTACATGGCCATGTTTTCTTGCTGCATTTTCTGCATATCGTTGCCATGCTTTTCCTTGATCACATCCAACTCCGGCTTCAAAATACGCATTTTGGCAGTGCTGATATACGACTTATAAACCAAGGGCAACAAGGCTGTTTTGATGATGATGGTTAACAACAAAATGATGATACCCATACTACCTATAACGCCATCGAGCATGTGGAATACAGGAATTACTACATAGCGATTTACCCAACCAAAAATGCCCCATCCCAAGGGGATAATGCGCTCAATACCGGCGTTGGCTTTACCCACCGAAGCTTCTTGCAAGGTGTAGTATTGGTTTGGGCCAAAATAGTAGTTAAATCCGTATTCTTTGAATGCTTGTCGGTCGTAATCCAAATACACCTCTGCTTGCAAATCTTTGATTTTACCAGGCTCTTTGGTCTCTTTCCACGCCACTTTGGCATCAGAGGAGAATCCAGAATCAGCCACCATGATGGCAGAGAAATATTGCTGCTTGAATCCCACCCACTCGAGGTTATTTTTGAGTTCTTCTGCGTCCGGACTTGCAACATCGAGTTTATCAGCATCCTCACCCACCATCTTGTATACAACGGTGGTGTTTTGGGTCTCCCATTTCATGTCGCGCTCCTGCTTGTGAAGCTGTGCACGCCAAAACACTTTGATTCCCGAAGTGCGAGACTTCACCATCTCATCAATTCCTTTCAGGGCAATCGCATGCTTCAAGGTATATCCTTTGTTGTCTAGGGTGTAAGTTTGATCAATGTATCGCGCAGAATCCCCCAAACGAAGGGTAACACTGCTCGGTGATTGTTTCACGACATTCCAATAAAAATCGGCGCTATTCAAAGCCCCATTGGCTGTATAAAGTTCAAAAAACCATTGGTTGTAAGCGTCAAGGTTCGACAGCAATTCCAAAGCCGAAGAATCGGAACGTTTATGCTTGTTCAGAACCACTTTTCCGATGTTGCCCCCTCTGGTTCTAATATCGACCTGCAATTGCTCGCTTTTCAGGGCGATAAACTGCGACTCCCCTTTCAACTGGCTAGCCATAATGCCCAAGGTACCTACCAAAGCAGAATCGGCAACCACAGCCGGTTTTTGTGCAACGGCGGCTTGACTGTCCAACCCGTTGTTTGCGGAAGTTTTGGCAACCTCAATTTTGGCGAGACTGTCTTGCTGATGTTGAAATGCTGTTTGCTGCTCAGGCGTTGGTGCAGTGTACCAATAATATCCGATCAGGATAAGAAAGATGAGCGAAAAGCCAATGACTGTATTACGATCCATGAATAAAGCGACAAAGTTAACGATTTTTTGCGTGGAAGCACGGAAATTTCCGAGGTAAATGGCCCGTTTACTACCCCAAAATTGAGAATGCTTAAAACTTACTTCCACCCGCACAGCAACTATTTTTCAAAACCTTTGGAGATGGCAAAACCTTTCTGTATTTTTGCGCACTGAAAATTCATGATGGCCAACGTAGGTAAAATATCTCAAATCATTGGTCCTGTGGTCGATGTAAGTTTCAACGAACCCGGATCAACCCTTCCAAAAATTTACAACTCTCTCACCGTTACGAAAGACAACGGTCAAATCTTGGTGCTCGAAGTACAGCAGCACTTAGGCGAAAACATGGTACGCGCCATTGCGATGGATGGTACCGATGGTTTGCGTCGTGGAATTGACTGCGTGGATTCTGGCGATGCAATTCGCATGCCCGTGGGTGAGTCTATCCGTGGTCGCCTACTCAACGTGGTGGGTGATGCCATTGATGGTATGCAAGAACTCACTAAAGACAACGGACGTGGTATTCACCAGCCCGCGCCTACTTTCGACAACTTGAGCACCAGTGCAGAACCTCTGTACACCGGTATCAAGGTAATCGACTTGTTGGAGCCTTACGCCAAAGGAGGTAAAATTGGATTGTTCGGTGGTGCCGGTGTAGGTAAAACCGTATTGATCATGGAACTCATCAACAACATCGCAAAAGCATACTCAGGTATGTCAGTATTTGCCGGTGTAGGTGAGCGTACCCGTGAAGGAAACGATTTGTTGCGCGAGATGATCGAATCTGGCGTTATTAAATATGGCGAAGCTTTCAAGCATAGCATGGAAAGCGGCGGATGGGACTTGAACACAGTAGACATGGAAGAGTTGAAAAACAGCCAAGCTACATTGGTGTTCGGTCAAATGAACGAGCCTCCCGGAGCGCGTGCTCGTGTTGCATTGAGCGGTCTTACCGTAGCGGAGTACTTCCGTGATGGAGATGGTTCAGGTGCGGGTAAAGACATCCTGTTCTTTATCGACAACATCTTCCGTTTCACACAAGCAGGTTCTGAGGTATCAGCGTTGTTGGGTCGTATGCCTAGCGCCGTGGGTTACCAACCAACCTTGGCAACTGAAATGGGTGCGATGCAAGAGCGTATTACTTCTACAACCCGTGGTTCTATCACATCAGTTCAGGCGGTTTATGTACCTGCAGACGATTTGACGGATCCAGCGCCAGCGACAACTTTCGCTCACTTGGATGCTACAACAGTATTGTCTCGTAAAATTGCGGAATTGGGTATTTACCCTGCGGTGGATCCTTTGGATTCTACCAGCCGTATCCTGAGCGAAGATGTATTGGGCAAAGAACATTACGGATGTGCTCAACGCGTGAAAGAGTTGTTGCAACGCTACAAAGAGTTGCAAGATATCATCGCAATCTTGGGTATGGACGAATTGAGTGAAGACGACAAATTGGTTGTACACCGCGCACGTCGCGTACAGCGTTTCTTGTCGCAACCTTTCCACGTAGCTGAACAGTTCACTGGTATCCCTGGTGTATTGGTAGACATCAAAGAAACCATCAAAGGCTTCAATATGATCATGAACGGCGAAGTGGATGAATACCCCGAAGCGGCCTTCAACTTGGTAGGTACCATCGAAGATGCTGTCGAAAAAGGTAAAAAATTGTTGGAAGACGCTAACGCCTAATTACCATGTTTGTAGAATTATTGACCCCCGATAATACCCTTTTCAGCGGCGAAGCAGAAGTAATTACACTTCCTGGTGTGAATGGTAGTTTCCAGTTGATGGAAAACCACGCGCCCTTGATTGCCAACCTGAAATCAGGCAGTATCGAGATCAAAGACAAAAACGAAACCCAAACTTTTGAAATCAAAAGTGGATTGGTGGAAGTTTTGAAAAACAAAGTGGTTGTGCTGGTATAAGTCCAACAGAAAATCGAGAAATAGTAACTTTATCAATAAGTGCAACAAAAAAGGCTCCCATTGGGAGCCTTTTTTGTTGCACTTATCCACACCAACCCTAAACAAAATCCTCACCCACTCCAACTATTTTAATCATTGCACTAATCCGAAGCACATTCAAAAAATATCGAAAATCCAATGTTTACAAGCATCTTCGATAAATTAAAAATCTAAAAAAGACAAAGTGTTAAAAAGACACTAAACACATTCCTCTTATTAACATTTATTTTGTATAACTTATTACGTTCGTAAATTCAACAAAAAATTCGGTAACTCTTAAACAAAACCCCATATTTGTATAAGTTATCACCATGAACGTTATACAAAACGATTTCGACCAACTTATCGCAGCAGAGCTCATGCCCCTGCGCAATTATGCCTTGTCCCTCACGCACAACATGGACGAGACCAAAGACTTGGTGCAGGAAACCGTACTCAAAGCCTATCGGTATCGCGCCAAATTCCAAGAAGGCACGAACCTTCGTGGCTGGCTGTACACCATCTTAAAAAATAGTTTCATTAACAATTATCGTCGCGACATGAAGCGCAATACGTTTTTGGACAGTACGGACAACAGTTACTTCATTGATCTGCCATCACACAAGATCGATAACGATGCGGAAACCAAGTTTATCCGTCGCGATTTAGACCGCGCCATCGACGACTTGGCCTTCGACCTAAGGGTAACATTCAAACTCAACACCGAAGGGTACAAATACCACGAAATTGCAGAAGAACTAAAAATTCCCATCGGTACGGTAAAAACACGCATCTTTGTAGCACGTAGAATTTTGCGTGAGCGCCTCAAGGATTACGCAGATGCCTACGGGTATCAAATTGCCTAATCCTGCATTGCGTGAACCTCCTACAAAGTCATTACACTTATATCACCCTCATTTTATTTACCATTAGTGGTCCGCTACTCTTATCATTCGATAAAAAAGTAGCTTTCTTCCGCCATTGGAAATTCTTTTTTTGGTCCATGTTGCCCAGCAGCATTGCTTATATCCTATGGGATATACTCGCAACACACACACAGGTGTGGAAATTCAACCCTGAATTCTTGCTCGGCACATTCATTGGCAACCTTCCCTTGGAAGAATACCTCTTCTTTATTGTGGTCCCTTACGCTTGTCTATTCATTTATGTCTGCCTCCAAAGTTACCTTCCCAATCTCACCCGCACATCCTATCATAAGGCCTACATAACCACAATCATTATACTCTGTTTGATAGCAATGGCAATGACACCCGGCCGTGCTTACACCTGGAGCACCTTCGGATTGCTTGGGATAACCTTTTTAATACTTTCGGCGATAAAATTCACCCATCACCTAACCTACCTGTTGGCTGCTTGGGCCATTGCCTTAATACCAATGGCGTTTGTCAACGGAATACTCACAGGAAACCCAGTCCTTATCTATGATAACACTGAAAACTTAGGTATCCGCATTGGAACCATCCCATTTGAAGATTTCTTCTACAATTTGCTGTATATGACCTGGATGATCAGTCTGTACGAATGGTATAATTTTAGGAAAGCATCAAAATCCTAAAGCCCAATCTCGGCTCCTTTCTAGCCCAAACCGCAATTCGTCAATTCCACACAGCCGTATCCTTTGCGCTCTGTTTCTTGGCATTTTTGCGCTGTTTTTTGGTTCCCGGTACGGGAATATACTTCTCAGGATATTTTTTTAAATCCAACATAACCTTTTGCAACTCAGCATTCGTCTTTACGATGTCGGTATACAATTTGTCGTCATTCAATAATTTACCTGCACTACCCTGACCCTCATTCAATCGGGTAAGCATAGCAGCCAATTTCCCACTGGACACACTCAAATTATTCAGCAACTCATCCACACGAACAGAATCTACTTGTCGGCCTACCTGATTAAAATGACCCAATCCTTCACGTAACTGCCGATCATATTCCGGCAAATTATTTGAGAAATCACCCATCCCCTTTGCAGTAGAGGCCAAACCTGGCTTAATCATATCCACCGTAGTTCTAATCTCGGCAATGGTCTGCGTCAGTTCACGCAACACAATGGGCAATTCACCAATGGCACTATTCAGGCCATCTTTATGAAAGAAATCGTTCAGTGTGGCCAAAACAGAATCAGCACTATTGGTCACGTTCACAATTCTTGTGTTTACCATATTGAATATGTCACTACTATATTCTGCCGCAAGTTCATCCTCATCTTCAGCGAATTCCTTGGAAGTACCCAACAACAACTTCAGCGTAACGCCACCGAGCAAGGCCGATTCCAATTTGATTTTAGAATCTTTGGGTATGGGCATATCGGAAGTGATTTCAATTTTGGCCACAATCATTTGTTGTTCATCCATTTTCAAGGATCGCAACATCCCAACTTTAAAGCCATTGAACATCACTTTTGTACCCACTGAAAGACCTTGGGTGTTGTTGTACCGCACGTAGAAGTCTCTACCACGGGTAAAGAAATTATCACGGCCCATCATGAAGTTGTATCCCACAAAAAAGATACAAATGGAAACAACGGCTAGGACGCCAACTTTAAATTCGTTTGAAAGACCTTTAAACACAGCAGTAATTAATTCAAAAATAGGCAAAATTCTATAAGCCATAAAAAAAAGAAAGGCCCCGCTTCCGCGGGGCCTTTCTCTATGAAATCGAAATTTATTAGTGCTTAACGACGATACGCTTTGTCACTGTTTGACCGTTGTTGGTCAAGTTCACAAAGTAGATACCTTCGCTTACGTTGGTCAAATCGATCTGAGTAGAACCGAATCCACCTTGTACGTTATCCAATTTCGCCACTACAGAACCCATAGCGTTTACAACTGTAACATCCAAAGGTTGGGTGTTGCTCAAGTTGTAACCCACAGTTACGATTCCTGAAGTTGGGTTAGGATAAACTGATACCGCATCTTCCAACTTCACGTTCTCAGTACCCATGTAGGTATTGAAGCAGTTAGGAGGATAAGCTACGAATACAGGACGAGATACAGTTACAGCTTCGTTTCCAGAAGGATCTACCAAAGAGTAGTTGATGTAGTAAACACCCGCTTCCATCACGTTTACGTTGTGACCCAACACTTTCACCAAAGGAGTCAAATCAGTGGCTGAGTAGTAGTTGTCACGAACGATCAAACCAGACATAGCCCAGAAAGGAGTTCCGATACAAACTGATACTGGAGGTGCAGTGATTGTAGGAGCAATTCTGTCTACAACTTTGATGAAACGCTGCTTGGTGGTTACGTTACCGCTACCGTCAGTTGCAGTGTAAGTTTCAACATAAGTACCCAAGGTGTAAGCGTCTACTTTACCTACTTTGGTCAAAGAAATCTGTGACTTAGCATAGTAGTTATCGGTAACTGTTACTGAACGTGAGTAGTAAGCGTTGTTTACGTCGTGGATTACAGTGTCGCTAGTATTCAACTCGATTTCAGGAGCTACGAAATCATCTACACGGTAGTTGATCACGAAACCATCTTCAACCGCTTTGTTACCTGAAGGATCTACAGCGTTGTAAGTTACAGGGTAAGTAGCACGAACGTTGGTGTTTACAGGACCGTTGAAACCAGGATTCTTAGCAACGAAGATTGAACCGTTGCAAGGGTCAATTGAATAGATATCATCAACGAATACTGAACCAATCTGTACATCGATGGTAGTACCATCAACGATTGCTTTACCCAATTTCAAGATGCTAGGCGCTTTGGTATCTTTTACAATCACCAAACGAGTGATAGAAACCGCATTCGCTTGCGCGTCTTTTACTGAGTAAGTCAACAAGTATTTACCAACTTTACCGGCCTCAACAGTTCCAGCAATTTTGATTGCAGAGGTCAAGTTACCATCGTTGGCGTCAATGGCCACAGCACCTGGCTCAGTGTAAGTATCACACTGTTCCAATACCATGGTATCGTTACCGTTCAAAGTCAACTTAGGAGCAGTTTTGTCCAAAGCTACAACCACAGTACGGAAACGGGTTACCGCTCTGTTTCCTGAAGCATCTTCCAAATCAAATTGAATGGTGTAGATACCAGGTACAGTACAATCCAAGTCAGAAATGATATCTATTCTGCTTGTCATGTCACCTTGTGTTGGATCAGAACCTTTGTAAGTTGAACTAGCAACTTCGCTGTAACAAGCGGTCTTAGTACCTGCTTTTTCAACACGTACTGTATCAGCACCTACCAAAGTGATTACTGGAGGCAAGTTGTCGTTGGCCAATTTGATCGCGTAATCTTCAAACTCACCCACAGTATTCAAACCACAAGGCGTGTTAGAGAATGCACCGTAAGATACACCTACACGCAAGCGAGTCATACCTTCGAAGCTGTTCGCCAAAGTTGGCACAGTGAATGAACCAGAAACACTTGAAGCGGCAGTAGAACCACTGCTCATAATTTCCTCACCGGCATCGTTAAAGTCACCATCGATGTTGAAATCGATCCATGCTTTGTAGTTCACGTTGTTGGCGATGGTGTTACGAGCCACTGACAAATCATAAGACGCACCGAATGTCAATTCAGCAGGTGTGTAATCTTCAGTGTTGTTGCTGTACATGTCTACACCAGAGGTAGTAGTTGCATTCAACAATTCTTTGCTACCTTTTTTCAAAGTTACGTTGTTGATTCCCACGTCAGCAGACATCAAATCTACCAAAGGAATACAGTAGTCTAATACGATTACGTATTTATTCTTGATCAATTTCTTCTCAGTAGTAGCTTTACCTGCAACGCTGTTCCAAGCACTCAAAGTAAAGGTGTAAGGACCTCCTTTTTGGAATTTAATTTCAGGGTTTTGGCTATTTTTAGAAGTACCGTTTTCGTAAGTGAACGTAGTTGGGAAAATGCTCCACTCAAAAGAGTTGGCATAATCAGTTTTGGTAGTCACCTTAATAACATCACCCAAGTTAGGACGAACGTTGCTTGCAGTGTAATCCAAGTAACCAGGAGCCGTTGGCGTATTGATCGTAATAGTACTGCAGAAAGTATCTACACCAGTACATGTCAAAGCGATCAAACATACATCGTACTGACCATCTGTGAAGAATGCACGGGTGAAATCCGTTGCTGAAGACTCAGGGTTCTGATCAACCTGCCACTCGTAGATTGGCAAACCTTGTACGTTTTTCGAAGTATTTTTGAAATCAACGCTCAAACCGTTAGCGGCTGGGTTGTAATCGGTTGTCCACTTAGCAGAAGGCTTAACTGGAGGATTCAAC
>Ga0194116_10000433_pt1 | contig 75503 bp, 77 predicted proteins | sample TA2MahsurfametaG_4_FD_148617 | JGI IMG/M metagenome (GOLD analysis project Ga0194116, IMG submission 148617) | Freshwater microbial communities from Lake Tanganyika, Tanzania - TA2015008 Mahale S9 surface | ecosystem: Environmental > Aquatic > Freshwater > Lake | place: Tanzania: Lake...
ATCAAAGAGCATCTCGTGACTTTGGGTCGGATACGCTGACAGATGGAACGCCCGACTCGCGCTGCGCTCGCCGCGCGTCCGCCTCCAACCACTGCATTAGCCTGTCCCGGTACGGCGCCAGCACCGTCACCGACTCCTGCCGCTGGTACTTTGGCACAGAACCTTCTGCAGCCTTCAGCCAACTCTTGACCGTGTTCCTCGATCAACCCGTGCGCCGGCCGATCTCGCTGATCGACAACCCGTCGCGAAACCTTAACCGCCGTATCTTGCCCAACATGTCCATGGTGATCATCTCCTTTTGCCCTGCCCAAAAACGGGCAGGCAGGTTAATCACCCTGGTCAATTTTCAGCGCGCAGCAACAATTTTTACTGGGCGCCAGTATCTAACATTGCGCTTTTTTGTATGTTTTCATAATATACATTAATGATTAATTTTGATCGCATCCTTGGGTTCGAATGGGATCCGGGTAACAGCCGCAAGAGCGAGGTCAAGCACAGGGTGAGTCAGGTCGAGGCAGAGCAGGTCTTCTTCAACCAACCCTTGCTGATCAGCATGGACAGCGCCCACAGTCAGAATGAGGCTCGCTATCTGGCGCTAGGCAAAACCAACCAGGGGCGCGGGCTGGCAGTCGTGTTTACGCTCCGCCAAGACCAAACATTGATCCGGGTGATTTCGGCGCGCGCCCAACATCGCAAGGAGAGGCTGATCCATGACCAAGTCCGCACGTAACGTGAAACCAATACCGAAGTTTCGCTCCGAAGCCAAAGAGCGTGAATTCTGGGAGTCGAAAGAAAACGACGCGACTCAATACTTTGACCCGTCCAAAATGGTGGTCGCTACGTTCAAGAACCTCAAGCCATCGACCACAAGCATCTCGCTGAGGCTCGCGGACAGCTTGCTAGACGGAATTCGCCAACAGGCGAACAAAATGGATGTGCCGTACCAATCGCTGATGAAAATTTGGCTGACCGAGAAGTTGCGAGAGCAGACCGGCCCGGAGAAGTCCGTCAGTAAATGAATGTCCCCCATTCGCTGCCGTGAGGTCGACAACAACACGGCAAGTCGACACCTTAAGGGTTACAATTTGCGGATGATCAAGTCTTTCGACCATAAAGGTCTGGAGCGTTTCTTCTACCGCGGTAGCCTTTCAGGAATTCGAGCCTCGCATGCGAAACGCCTTCGATTGATTCTGGCGCTTCTCGATCAGGCCAAGGTTATCGCCGATATGGACGCACCGGCTCTAAGGCTGCATCCGCTGCGGGGTGAGTTGAAGGGCCTTTGGGCTGTGACGGTTCAGGCGAACTGGCGAGTCACATTTCGGTTCGAGAAAGGAGACGCGTACGTCGTCAATTATTGAGACCACCACTGAAAGGGATCGAGCAAAATGGGAAAGATGTTCAACCCACCGCATCCTGGCGAAATCTTGTCAGGGATGTGGATCGAACCGATGGGGCTCAGCATTACGGCAGTCGCTCAGAGGTTGCGGGTGTCGCGCAAAACCCTGTCCGAAATCGTCAATGGCAAGTCGTCCATTTCACCGGAGATGGCTTTGCGCCTCGAGTTAGCCTTCGGGAAAAGTGCGGCAAGTTGGCTTGGGCATCAGGCCGCCTTCGACTTGTGGAGACTCGAGGAGCGACGTTCGGATCTAGGCGTAGAACCCATAGCTGCATGAACTGGCCGGTTTACCGCGCCACCAGCGGAAACGCATCAGGATTCTTGATCGACGTAACCGCCAAGTCGATATCGAGTTTGGGCCAGTAAAGGTGGTCGGCAGTCGGGCGTTCAACGGTCAAAATCTGGTCGACTGTCGCGTTTCTGAACCACGGGAACTCGGCATAGGGCAGCGCGAGCTCCTCGTCGTCGATGAGGATCCAGATTCCATTTGCCGAAATATGCGTGACCTCAACGGCCGAAGTGTCGATTCCAGGCATGCCTGATCTCCGATAAGTGGCGCTCGACAGCACTTCGGGCTTGTTGATCTACAGCGTCGTTCGGGGCGTTGGTATCTGATAGCGCGTGACCTTTGACTGACGACTCTCGAGTCAGCCCGACGGGTGTAACCCGCTCCCGTGTAGCAAACCTGGTCGCCCAGCCGAGATCACTCCTCCCACCAGACCCAAAGTCCGCCGAGTCTGACGCCATCAACCAGCCAATGCCTCAGCGTAAGTGAAATTGATCCTGACGCCTGCGGCAACTCCAATCGGCGGCCACCGTGAGTAGCACACCGCAGACCTTACTACAGCCGCGTCCCATCAGGTGGAGACAGCGTGGCGTCAGGGTTGTCACACCCTGCCCACAGCCCAAGAACGCCCCCTGGAAAAGCAAAGCCCCGCGAGCCGGGCGACCCTGCGGGGCATGAGTGACTGACCAATGATGTCTCAATGGTCGGGGTGAGAGGATTCGAACCTCCGGCCTCTACGTCCCGAACGTAGCGCTCTACCAGGCTAAGCTACACCCCGAAACGGCGAGTATATCAAGTCGCGCCCGAGGGTGCGGTGCCATGGTCGCTGACCGTGCTGTCAGACCATTACCCCTGTCCCAGGCTCGTTCGCGAAGAAGATGGCCGGTGGAATCCACCCTTCTCTGCGGGGAAACCAGCATCGGAACCCCCATCGACTTCAGTTAATCTCGCCACCTACCCCCAGGCAGCGATCGGGCTTTAGTTGAGTATAAAAATCAGGGAACGTTCGCGATACACTCCAAAGGTTTTCGATGGACACATCGCCGCACACCAAGATGAAACCCACTATCGCCCTGTTTACTGGAGACCCCGCGGGTATCGGTCCCGAACTGGTCGAGGCGCTCCTCTCCAATCCGGCCACCCACACGCGCGCTGAAGTCCTGTTGATCGGTCAGCGAAATCAGTTACGCACGCCTGACTGGGTGCGGTGGCATGACTGGGACGGCGCCTATGCGCCCGCATTCGAACGCGCCCAGGCGCGTGCTGATAACGGCCGCTTCATGCTGAAGGGATTGGAGACCGGCGCGCGATTAGCCGTCTGCGGACAAGCCGATGCCTTTTGCTTCGCGCCTCTGAACAAAAGCGCGCTGAGAGCCGCAGGCATGCATGAGGAAGACGAGTTACGTTGGTTTGCTCAGTTGCTGAATTTCGAAGGCGTCTGCGGCGAGCTTAACGTGCTTGAAAATCTCTGGACCGCGCGTGTGACCTCGCACGTGGCGCTACGCGACGTCAGCCAGCTGATCTCGCCTGAAGGCGTCGCCAATGCGATTGGCATGATCCATCGCGCACTGGTCTCTGCCGGCAAAGCCAAACCTCGTATTGCCGTGTGCGGCCTCAATCCGCACAACGGCGATAACGGAAACTATGGTGACGAAGAGAGCCGCCTTATTTCGCCTGGCGTGAAGTTGGCAGCCGAACGCGGCTTCGCCGCCGAAGGTCCTTTCCCGGCCGACACCGCATTTGTTCGCGCTTTGCGAGCCGACCAACGCTACGACGGGGTAGTCACCATGTACCACGATCAGGGGCAGATCGCGATGAAGCTCATGGGTTTTGAGCGCGGCGTGACCGTTCATGGCGGTCTACCCATCCCCATCACGACGCCTGCCCACGGAACCGCCTACGACATCGCCGGTGCTGGCACGGCCAACCCCGGGGCGATGATTAACGCATTCGAGTTGGCCTGCCGAATGGGATTAAGTCACTGCCAGGCCCGCGCCTGACGGCCAGAGCCTGCCCGGCGCACCGAAGCCTTTCAGCCCAAACGTCATCACTCCGGAACCCCGGTTTTACCAAGGAGCATCACCATGCATCGCAAGCGCTTCTTAGTTGCCTTGATCTCGACTGCTTTCTGCCTGGCCCTGCCCGTTGCGGCCCAAACGCCCTATCCCTCCAAGACAGTGCGTCTCATGGTGGGCGCCGGCGCTGGCGGAGGAACCGACATCATCGCGCGCCTGCTGGCTGAAAAGTTTGCTGAAGGATTCAAAGGCACATTTGTGGTCGAGAACCGTCCGGGCGCATCAAACACGATTGCCGCCGATATGACAGCCCAGGCGACTGCCGACGGTCATACATTGCTGGTAGCCACCAACACCGGGCAGGCGATTGCACCGCATCTGATCAAACTCTCCTTCGATCCCCTGAAAGACCTGGTGCCCATAGGGCTGATTGTGACAGTGCCCAACGTGCTGGTGGTCGGTTCGCAGGTGCCTGTCAATAACGTCACTGATCTGGTGCGGGCAATGAAGGCTCAACCGGGGCTGTTCAAGTACGCCTCATCGGGTGTGGGCAGCACCCAGCACATCGCGGGCGAGGCCTTCGATGCAGCGGCAGGCACCAAAAGCGAACATATCCCCTACAAGGGCAGCAGCCAGGCCCACCTCGACATCATTGGCGGCACCGTACAGATGATGTTTGACACCACCTCATCGGCAATGGCCCAAATCAAGGCTGGAAAATTCAAACCTCTCGCGGTGACGACACCTTCGCGCTCGCCCCAGCTGCCCGACGTGCCCACGCTATCCGAGGCCGGCGTCCGCGGAGCGGACATGAGTACCTGGTATGCGCTTTACGTCACCGCAGGCACCCCTGCGGATGTTACCGCCCGGCTGCAGGCCGAACTCGCGCGCATCCTTAAATTGCCGGACGTCGAGTCCAGACTCAAGGGCCTGGGCGGTGAGGTCTCGAACCTGACGCCAGCTCAGTTTTCAGAACTCAATCGACAAGAATTTGAGCGGTTTGGCAAACTGATCCGCCAGGCGGGGATCAAGCTGCAATGATTCGGGCGGGGTCTAATCCCTCCTACCCGTATTTTATTCTCCAATAACCAGGGCCAGCACGCGACATCATGCCGATCATCAAAATCAACGGCGTTGCCTACGAACTCGATACGCTGGCCGATGAGGCCAAGGCCCATCTCCGTTACATGGCGTTCATCGACTCCGAAATGGAGCGACTGTCCATGCGCGCCGACACGCTGAAGCTTGCGCGCGACGAGGTCGGTCGCCGGCTGGACCGGGCGCTGTTGCGGGAAACGATTGCAGGCTTATCGCCCGAGACAGCACTCAAACCCGAGCCACCCGCACAGTCGTGACAACCAACGTCACAACGCGAGCAACGCCCGAGCCTCGTGAACTGGTTGCGTGGCTCCAGCACACGCGGAGTCAAAAAGGGTTGAGAGCCGCACGAGAGGCGTTACTCCCGCTTCATCGCCGCCATCCGGATAACCCTGCGATCTCCGAGTTGTTCGACTGGCATGACGCGTGTTGGTGGCAGCCACTCAGGTTCGGCTGCATTTCTCTCGAACGTCAGGCAGCGGAGCATTTTGAGTTTGTCTGGACCCTCGCCCTCGACACCGACTTCTCATCGAAACTCGCCCAGTTTCCTGGGTTTCCAACCCCAAAAGAACTGCTCGAAGAATTAACCACCAACGAGCAAAGCCTCGTTCCCGAAATCAACGCAATTCATTGGGTCGTATTCAGAGACGGCACTCCGATCGGGCTCGCTGCAATCGTCAACATCAATTTCCTGCACCGGGTTGCAACGCTCTCTATTGGGGTTCTGCCCGGCCACGACAGATCGATGGCAGTAGCCGATGCGTTTTGTGCAAGTCTGGTGTTTGCCTTCAACTGCCTCGGCATGAACAAAATGCAAAGCCGCGTATCGACATCCAACGATCATGCGACGCAACTGCAGAAGCGCCTGGGGTTCACCGAAGAGGCTTGCCTCAAGCAGGAGGTCTGGGCCGAATCTGACAACCGCTACCAGGATCTGATTGCGCTTTCGATGCTGCGCGATGAGTTCGCAACGAACAAAGTGCTGCAGCGGCAGGTTCGCCGGCGTCATGACCCCATGCTCGATCAAACGCGCGCCTGGCCTCGCCATCCCCTCAGGCAGCTTCGCGTCTGAGCCGGCGCGCTTACCAGTACAGCTTCCAGCCCGTTTCGTCGCGCAGCGCATGGCCCTGGAGCATGATCCGGGGAATCGCCTCACCATTCGGATTGATGACGGCCTGATGCAGGCTCAGCCCGCTGTGAATGGTCATTTTTCCAAGCTGATAGGGATAGACCTGTGACTGCTTCTCCGAATGCCAGATCCGAAGCGCAGCCCCGCCCGGCATCGAGATCGGCAGCGTAAAAGTCAGCACCTGACTGGGGTCAGGGTCGACGTTTGTGAAAACCCGTTGGAACTGAAGGTCCACGTGTTTGCTTGCTATGTCAGTTAGAAACGCGGGGTGCGGCAGATGGATGTGAAACCCCGGAACCGCCGCGCGGCCCCCCGGGCACGTTGCTGGCACGCCGGTTGATGCTGCGAGCACCTCACAGCACCGGTCGAACAGCGGCCCGAAGTGTTCACTGAGCAGCCGATTATTCCACTGCCGATACGACTCAACCCGATAGGGCGCATTGGGCTCAGCGGGAGAAGCGTCGCAATAGGCGGCAAGCCCCAACGTATAAAAAGGCAGGTCGGGGTCGCGACGGCTCCAGTGCGACTTCAGCGCGAGCACGCGCCCGGACCAGACACTGCATTCGCCTGCATCGAGCACATCCAGCAAGACAATCGGGCAGGACCCTGTTTCCAACATGACGGTGGGAACCTCTTGCGGGTTTAGACTTGCCGGTCTTGTGCGTGCTTCGTTGCGCACATTGAGCGGTTGCGATCGCCGGCGGCGTCCGGCACTCTAATGAACCGCTGCAATTTTCGCTCAAGAATCGTACGACCAACGCCATGCAAACGGAACCCGATAGCCAGCCGCTGGAACCTTACCGGCCCGGCTCGCCTTCCCTCGTAAAGGAACCAGCGTTTTGGCACCAGGAACTTCACCGTGTTCCCTGGTGTGTTGAACTCAGGCAGCAAGCCGATGCGGTTCGACATGAGGTCTTGGGCTTCATCGCGAAGTTCAAGCCATTCATGCCCTATCCGAAGTACGAGATCCCGGATTTCGAAAGCCTTTATGACAATACCTGGGACGCTTTTCCTCTGTCGATCTTTCAGGGCGAACACATCGAGCTCTCCAAGGCAAGACTCTCGATGAACATCGAACCGTTGGTTCGCATGTTCCGCAGCAAGCTTCCGACTGTCTCGGGCCTGGTCGCGAAGCTTGAGCAGGAAGGCGTTCTAAGAAATGTCTTTGTCAGCCGTCTGATTCCAGGCTCGATCATCCATCCGCATCGTGGCTGGACATCCGAATTCCTGCGAATTCATCTGTGCCTGCAGAATGACCCCGGCTGCACCATCACGGTCGGTGACGAAACACGCACCTGGAAGCAGGGTGAACTGCTGGCATTCAAGGATGGCGGGCCTTACCCGCACTCGGTCGAGCACCGCGGAACGTCCGAGCGAATCATCATTTCGCACGATATCAAGATTGACTATTTGTCGCGCTTTATCCCGGAGCTTGTGACAAGGGCGCTCGACTGACGCTGCGCGCGATATCAAGAACGGCGTCATGCGCCTGTCTTCGAATATGTCGTTGCAGTACCCGGTTGGTCACAAACTCCTCTCGCAGCAGCGCAATCTGAACCAGGTCTTTGTACTGCTCGAACTCGATGTCCCAGATTGCCTGCCGAAGGATGCCCTCGCGACGGAACCCAAGACGCTCCTGTTGGAGCGCAATCGATTCGTTGCTTGCGTAGATCAATCCCTGAACTTTGTTCAGTCCCAGGCAGTTGAATGCAAAGAGCAGGCTTGCGCAGTAAGCATCGCCCACCAGAAACGACACATCAAACCCGGGTAGCACACCCATGATCTGCTCTGCGGTCCGATTTTTGAAGTTGATGTTGACGAACATGGAGAGCCCGATCGGAACATCCTCTCGAAACACGATCCACTGAATCGTTTGGCGCTCGGGAATCAGCGACACCACGTCCTGGTTCAAGGTGTCCATCAATTCGCTGGCGGTGAGTTCGGCTGGCACCTGCTTCAGGCGGCGCGCGAACTCCCGGTTCTGGACGACAGACCAGACGAAATCAAAGTGCTCGGGGCCGCGTCGTTCGAGACGGATTCCGCCGAAACGAAACGGCTGCCACCACAGCGGATCGTTCCATTGACTGAGCTCAGCAAGCGACGCGTTGGCCGGATAGCGCTGGCAAAGGGCCTGCAATGCCAGGTGAGCCGCCTCCGCCCCCTCGCTCTGTCGCAGTCGCGACACCCACGCCGATACCGCGCGCAGATCAGGAGACACTGAGTCGACCAAAGCATTCATGGGGTTTCCGGATCGAGGCTTGCCAGTGGGTGGCAGCGCGCAGACCCTCACGCTGACACGGCCGTGTTGCGGAGAGGGATCTCGCCCCGCGGTTCCCGGCGCCGAGACTATAATCGCCGTTTTACTTCTGGCCAACCTTGCGCGCCGCATCGGTCGCTACGTCACGTTTCAGCGGATGAACCCTACCGATCTGTTTCCGGCGCTGGCACCCGACCTCGAGGCAACCGATCGGATGATCCGACGCAGCCTCGCCTCCGAGGTGGTGCTGGTCGGCACCATCTCCGATTACATCATCGGCTCGGGCGGCAAGCGAATCCGCCCGCTTATGCTGCTGGCGGTATCCCGTGCGCTCGGCTACACCAACCCGGCGCAGCATCACCATCGTCTGGCAGCCGTCGTCGAGTTCATTCATACGGCCACGCTGCTCCATGATGATGTCGTGGATGAGTCCGATCTCAGGCGTGGGCGTAAAACCGCCAATTCTGCGTTTGGAAACCCGGCCGCAGTGCTTGTTGGAGACTTTGTTTACTCGCGCGCCTTCCAGATGATGGTCGAGGTAAACGACATGCGGGTCATGCAGGTGCTCGCAGATGCCACCAACGTGATCGCCGAGGGTGAAGTGTTGCAGCTCATGAACTGCCACGATCCCGACACGGATGAAGCGCGATATCTTCAGGTCATCCGATTCAAGACCGCGAAGCTGTTTGAGGCAGCCGCCCGGCTGAGCGCCATTCTGTGCCACGCCCCCGCCAAGGCAGAAGAGGCGGCAGCGGCCTTCGGACGACATCTGGGCACGGCCTTTCAGCTGGTCGACGACGTGCTCGATTACAGCGGTGACACCGCCGAGATCGGCAAGAATGTCGGAGATGACCTGCGCGAGGGCAAGCCCACGCTGCCGCTCATCCATGTGATGAGTCACGGGTCTGGCACCGACCGCCAATTGATCAGAACGGCCATTGAACAAGGTGGCGACGTGGCATTCGAAGACGTGGTCGCGGCCATCCGCCGAACCGGCTCACTCGAGTACGCGCGCGCCATGGCGCTCACTGAAGCGGATCTCGCGCTACAGGCGGTCAAAACCATGCTGGCTGGATCGCAGGCAAACGCCTTCAGCGACGTGCTGATGAAATTGCCGGCGCTCGCCGTTGAGCGCGCCCACTAAGCAGCCGCAGTTTTATCGGGGCGCAGGATTCGGGGTAGGACCGGGAGCAGGCCTGGGTGCAGGCCTGCGCTGTACCGCAGGTTGACCATAGTCAGTCACTGCTCCAACCACCCGGTCATCGGTATCGAGCATCAGGACGTCAGTGCCAGCCCTCACATATCGTCTACCGCTTGGCGCGGGGCCCAGTCGCTCGGACAGAATATTGGGCAGATCGCGCGCCTGCCCGGCAAGGTCGCGCGGCAACGGTTCACCAAACCTCCAGGGTTTGTCGGGCACCTGCGACTGACACCGCCCGTTGCGTGCAATCAGCCCCACCGGGCACTCTCCAATCTCGTACGACTGCGAGAAGTACTCGCTGACGGCGCGTCGTTGCGCGTCGCTGAAGGCGCCCAGCGAAGCGCCGCCACCCGAGTCGGCCGGGCCGCCCCCTGAACCAGAGTCCGTTCGGTCACCCTGCCGGATGCTGATCATTCCGACCGGCGGCATCAGCATCGACCCACCCGGTTGAAGAATAGGGCGCGGTGGTTCGGTGCGGATAGACTCAACGCCAGGCTGAAACGTGCGTGGCATGGGCTCATACAGTTGTCTCAATAGCGACGGGTCAGCCTGCGCCTGGGCCTCGATGGCTGTGTCGATCATGCCCATCAATTCAGCCGAATCCGCTGTTCCAAGCCAGGCGGCTCTGTTGGACCCGATCAGTCCGAGTTTCTCGGCTGAACAGCCCACCAGGTTGCGCTGCAGCCACTGGCGAGCCAGCGCCGCGCGCTCGGTGGGGTTGTGAGTATCTAGCGCAAGTGCCCGGAATTGAGCGATCAGACACGGTGCGCCGGGAACTGCGGGTGGGCGTGGCGCCGCGGCCCCGGGAGCGGCTGTGGCTGGGGCCGGCGCAGCGGCTGTCGCGGGCGTTGGCGTCGCGCCGGTGGCCGCGGCCGGTACAGCGGGCTGAGCTGGCGCGATGCCAGGGGCGCACAAGCCCATCAGGCCTGCGCACAAAACGCTTGCAAGGAAAGCAGGGCGACGATATGCGGGTTTCATGGGGGATTGGGCGTTGTTTCGAGGGAACCGATGCTCGCCATGAAGGAGTCGGGTTGACCGCCATTGACTTGAGGAGCCCCGGGGCAACAGCCGGGTAATTTGGGGGCCATCCTTCATCGGAGATGCCTTGCGCTGGGTTTTTTTGACTCTCCAGCCCGAGTTTGCGATAATTTTCGGTTCTCTCCCCCGAGAGACCCCTCTAAATCAGTCACTTACCTTCAACACTAGAGGCTCATCCATGTACGCGGTCATAAAAACCGGCGGCAAGCAGTACAAAGTCAGCGCCGGCGACAAGATCAAGGTAGAACAGATGCCAGCGGACATCGGAGTCGAAATCACGATCGACCAGGTTCTGGCGGTTGGCAACGGCGAGCAAATCGCCGTGGGCACACCGTTGGTAGCGGGCGCAACGGTTTCGGCGAAGGTGCTATCGCATGGTCGGCACGACAAAGTGCGCATTTTCAAGATGCGTCGACGCAAGCATTATCAAAAGCGTCAGGGTCATCGCCAGAACTACACCGAAATTCTCGTGAGCAGAATCGCTTCATCGCTCGGCGAGGCCTTGGCGCAAGCCCCCGCCCAGTAACCGGAGATCATTCATGGCACAGAAAAAAGGCGGCGGCTCTACGCGCAACGGTCGCGATTCCCAGCCAAAAATGCTTGGAATCAAAGCCTACGGCGGCGAAACCGTGTCGGCCGGTTCCATCATCGTTCGTCAGCGCGGAACACAGTTCCATCCTGGCGAAAATGTTGGACTGGGCAAAGACCACACGCTTTACGCTCTCATCGAAGGCAAGGTTGAGTTCGCGGTGAAGGGTGCTGCGCGTCGGCGCACCGTGCGGATCGCTCCGCTTCAGTAAGCGGCACAACCCGTTGCTCCGGAAGCCCCGCATCAGCGGGGCTTTTGTTTCTCGTCTGCTGCCAGGCACCCAGTCCATCGATGAAGTTCGTTGATGAAGCCCGTATTGAAGTCGCCGCCGGCAATGGCGGCAACGGCGTCATCTCGTTTCGTCGCGAAAAATTCATCCCGCGCGGTGGGCCCGATGGTGGAGATGGCGGCCGAGGCGGCAGCGTCTGGGCGGTCGCCGATCGCAATATCAATACGCTGGTGGACTACCGATACGCCCGGCGGCATGAGGCGCGCAACGGCGAAAACGGACGCGGCTCCGACCAGTACGGCGCCGCCGCCGACGATATACGGCTTCGAATGCCCGTGGGAACCGTCATTCACGACGAGGACACCGGCGAGCTAATCGCCGATCTGGCCCATGATGGCGATGTGGCGTTGCTCGCCCGCGGCGGTGACGGGGGCCTGGGCAACATCCACTTCAAATCAAGCGTGAACCGGGCACCGCGGCGCGCCACACCGGGCCGTGAGGGCGAGCAAAGAACGCTCAAACTCGAACTGCGGGTGCTTGCGGATGTGGGGCTGCTTGGAATGCCGAATGCTGGCAAATCCACCCTGATCAGCGCCATCAGCAATGCAAAGCCCAAAATCGCCGACTATCCATTCACCACGCTGCATCCGAATCTGGGCGTCGTACGCGTCGCACCCGAAAAAAGTTTCGTCGTGGCCGACATACCAGGCCTGATCGAAGGTGCTTCGGAAGGCGCAGGGCTGGGCCATCAGTTTTTGCGTCACCTGCAGCGTACCGGGCTGCTGCTGCACATGGTTGATATGTGTCCGCCCGACACCGAGGCCGATCCTGCGCGCGACGCGCGAGCCATCCTGCGCGAATTACGTACCTACGATTCCTCGCTGTACGACAAGCCGCGCTGGCTGGTTCTGAACAAGATCGACATGATTCCCGAGGCAGAGCGCGCTGACCGGATCAGCGACTTCATCAAGCGCTTCCGTGGTCGAGGCCGCTCTGCGATTCCTGTCGACACCAGCCGGGTGTTTCCATTGTCCGCGCTCACGCGCGAGGGCTGCCAGGCACTGTGCTGGGCCATTCAGGAGCACCTCGAATCGATCCGTCCGGACCAGGACAAGGAGCGCGACGTGCGGTTTGACGAACCACAGGAATCGGGCGCAACGCCTGTTGGCGTTGTGCAGACGCCCACTCGGCCACGACCAGGCCGCAGTCGTTCACAGCGCTGACGGCGTCGGAGTCTGTCGGTGAGTGCCGGTCAACCATCGGATCAGACGGGGGCTTACTGCGCCGCAGAAAGCCCCGGCGCGGCGTTGAGCCACTCGGCTGATTCGCTCGCGTTGAGCACCGCAGACACGATTCGGGTGGTTGCCAATGCGCGCCGAATCGTCGTCAAGGTGGGCTCCAGCCTTGTCACCGACGAGGGCCGCGGATTGGATCGGGCCGCCATTGACCGATGGGGCGCCGAAATTGCGGCACTGCGTGCTGCGGGCAAGCAGGTGGTGGTCGTCTCATCCGGTGCAGTGGCCGAGGGCATGAAACGACTCGGCTGGACCCGTCGGCCCAGTGAAATGCATGAGCTTCAGGCGGCCGCAGCCGTGGGCCAGATGGGTCTTGCGCAGGTCTACGAAAGCTGTTTTTCAGAGCATGGACTGCAAACGGCTCAGGTACTCCTCACCCATGAGGACCTCGCCGACAGGCGTCGATACCTGAACGCACGCTCCACGCTGCGAACGCTGCTCGAGCTTGCGGTGGTCCCCATCATCAACGAAAACGACACGGTCGTGACCGACGAAATCAAGTTCGGCGATAACGACACGCTGGGCGCCCTCGTCACCAACCTCATCGACGCCGACGTGCTGGTGATCCTCACCGACCAGCAGGGTCTCTACACCGCTGATCCACGCAAAGACCCAGCGGCTACGCTGCTGCCCGCCGTCCGGGCTGGCGACCCGCGCCTCGAAGCCATCGCAGGCGGCACCGGTTCCTCGATCGCCAGAGGCGGCATGATCACCAAGGTGCGCGCGGCTCAGCGCGCAGCCCGCGGCGGTGCAAGCACGGTCGTGGCCTCCGGGCGACTCGATAGCGTGCTGAAACGGCTCGCAGCAGGCGAGTCAATCGGTACGCAATTTGTGGCCGATATTCCGCGCCTTGCGGCCCGCAAGCAGTGGATGGCCGATCATCTGCAACTCCGAGGTTCGGTCACAGTGGATGACGGCGCCGCGCGCGCGCTGCGTGCTGAAGGCCGAAGCCTGCTGCCCATCGGGGTTGTAGAGGTCCAAGGCGATTACGAGCGCGGCGAAGTCATTGCCATTCGGGATCATCAGGGCGAAGAACTCGGGCGGGGCCTCAGCAACTACTCGTCATCAGACACGCGACGCATCATGCGCCGCGCTTCATCCGAGATTGAAGCGATTCTCGGGTACATCGAAGAGCCCGAGCTCATCCACCGCGACGATCTGGTGCTTCGCTGACCTACGCAGGCCGCGCAGCGAAGCAGGGGCGAGAACGACCCTGCGCGACCGAGACGGGCCCGATCGACACCCCGCTACGCCCTCGGCTACCATCGACCTGAATGACCGCCCGGACGGCTTTCCGGGCTGTGGTACGGGGAGAGCTCTCAATGCTTGGCGTTTGCCTTTATGCCGGAACCGCCGGCCATTCAACCTGGTTCAGTAGCGACCTCGGCGACAACTGGATCCATCCCAACAGCCACTCCGGGATGTATACCGAGGCGCGGGTCTGGTGCTTCAGTAGCCACGCTGCTGATCCCGACACGCTGTATGCCGGATCCGACATGGGCTTATTCCGTTGGAGCGAGGCTGCACAGGCGTGGCATGCCATGCCCTCGCCGATGGCTGATATCTGGTCCATCGCCCAGGATCCACAAGATGCCCGCGTGATGATCGCTGGCACGCGTCCCGGCGCCCTGTACCGGTCAATCGATGCCGGGCTTAGCTGGCAACAATGCGACACGCCAGGGGTCAAGGGCTTCTCGGAGGTCAATCGCGGCCCGACCCGGGTCACGCAGATTCTGTTCGACCCATTTGATCGCGGCACGGTTTGGGCGGGTATCGAGATTGGCGGCGTCTGGCGCAGCACGGATGGCGGGCTTCATTGGACCTTCCTTGATCAAGGCCTGGTCTCAGGCGATATTCACGGTATCGCGGTCGTTCGTGAAGCGGACGGAACCAAAGCAGTGCTTGCAACGACCAATAAAGGCCTGCATCGAAGTCGCGACAACGGCGCAAGCTGGGTCCACGAAAAACTTGACTCGCCCTGGCAATACTCGCGCGCAGTGCTCACCGCACCAGACGGGCAGACGCTCTACCTCACCAACGGTAACGGTCCGCCTGGCAGCGCCGGCCGATTACTAAAAAGCCGCGATGCGGGCCATCGCTGGGAAGAGGTGTCGTTACCGGGCACGCTGAACAGCACGCTCTGGTGTGTGGCCACGCACCCTGCCGACCCCCAACTGCTGTTCACCTGCACCAACCTCGGCCAGGTGTTTCGCAGCACCGATGGCGGAGAACACTGGACACGACTCGCTCGTGAGTTTGGCGAGATTCGAGCGCTGCACTGGCGCCCTGCGCCACAGGGCAGGCAATCCGGTGCAGTGGCCGCGCAATGGAGCTATCGCTGATTACTCTGACAAAAACAGAATCGCAAGGAGACATCGAATGAACGGTTGGTCAACACTTCGTAAAAAGATCGCTGCGCTTTCATTGCTTGCCCTGCCGACCCTGGCGGCGGCGCAATGGCCCTCGGCACCGGTTCGGATCATGGTGCCCTTCGCTCCGGGCGCGCTCACCGACCTGGCCGCGCGCAATATCGCCGCAGAGCTTTCTAACCAGATCGGCCAGCAGTTCGTGGTCGAAAACAAGGGCGGCGCCGCAGGGACGATTGGTACAGCCGAAGTGGCCAAGGCTCGACCCGATGGGCAGACGCTGGTCTTTACCGACAGCTCGCTCACCATCTCGCCGGGGCTCTATCGCACCCTGCCCTACGATGTTCTGCGCGACTTCACGCCAGTCACCATTGCCGTTGAAGCGCCCGCGGTCATGGTCGCCCGCACCGGTCTTGGCGTAAAGACCGTCGCTGAACTTATCGCGCTCACGAGAACAAAACCCAAGGGCCTCACCTTCGGGTCAGGGGGTCAGGGGTCGTCGGCGCATCTGGCCACCGAACTGTTTCTGATGCAGGCAGGCATCGAGATGACGCATGTACCGTTCCGGGGCGTGGCGGCGGCGCTCACCGATACGGCCGGCAATCAGATCGACGTCACGGTCTCGAGCCTTGGTGGTGCGTCAGGGCATATTCGTGGCAACCGGGTCGTACCGCTCGCGGTAACGGGCACCCAACGCTCGCCCGCTTTCCCCGAACTGCCCACCTTTGCTCAAGCTGGCTACCCGACATATGACGTGGTGTATCGGTTTGGATTCCTTGCGCCAGCCGGAACGCCGGCCCCGGTGATTACACGCCTGCAACAGGAAATCGCCAAGGCGATGGAGCAGCCCAAGGTGAAAGCGTTTCTCGACTCGCAGGGCGCGCGCGCGGTGCGAATCGATGGCGCCGAGTTCACTGACCTTATCCGCCGCGAGCTCGCCATGTGGAAGCAGGTGATCGAGCGAGCGGGCGTGAAAGCCGAATAACCGTCGTCGGGTAAATCTCGTGAACGAAACGATCGACCCTGCCACACCCGCGCCTGCGCTCGCCTGCGACAGCCATTTCCACGTCTTTGGCGGTCCTGCTCGATTTCCCTATCGCGATCCGAAATTGCGCTATCAACCGCCGTTTGCGCCGCTTGAGGACTATCTGGTGCGCGCAAGACGCATTGGAATCGAGCGGTTTGTGTTTGTGCAGCCGAGCGCCTACCTGCGCGACAACAGTTTCCAGCTCGAGGCGATGGCGCAAATGGGTTCGGCCTGCCGCGGCATCGTCGATATCGATGAAGACGCGCCCGATGCTCTGTTCGAGTCGTTGCGCCGGCAGAACGTACGCGGGGTACGTATCAACGTTTCCCCGATTTACCCGCGCGAGGAAGGCCTTGTCGAGCGGCTGCTGCCGCGAATCAATCTGCTTGAAAAGCGCTGCCTCGAGTTCGGCTGGCATTTGGACTTTTTGCTGCCCGGCTGGCTGACCGAGGCGCTGCTGCCCCGAATTTCAGAGCTTGAAACGGATTGCAGTCTGGCCCACCTCGGTATGTTTCAGGCCGCAGAAGGCCCGGGTCAGCCGGGCTTTCAAAAGCTTCTCAAGCTACTTGAAACGGGCTCGGGGCGCTGCTGGATAAAGCTGACGGGCTTTTACCGGATTTCGCGCAACCCGCCTCATTACGAAAACGTTGCACCCATGATGCAGGCACTGGCATCGGTTGCCCCCAATCGGCTGATCTGGGGAAGCGACGATCCGCACCTGTCGTTTGCCCACGAAACCGGCACGATCACGCTATACAACCTGATGTGCCAGTGGGCGGGCAACGACACGCTGATCAGAAAGATTCTGGTGGACAATCCGGCCGAACTGTACGGCTTCGAAAACGTGAACTGATCGGCTTACAGGCGGCGGGCAAAGCGCGGATCAAAGCTTGAGTCGAAGGCCGAATAGCCATCGTCTTCGACAATTTCGGCATCGCCCTCAAGTTCGGCTGCATCAAGCTCATCGAGCGGGCGAACGCGGCGGAAGTCGCTGAAGAATCGAAGGCCGCTTCGGCAGCTCGCCTCCATCCTTCGGGCGGCCTCGAGCGCCAGGGCTGGGTCGACAATCAAACGCAGCGGATCGAACGCATCACCGCCAAAGCCAAGCGCGGGCTCTGCTGTGTCTGTAACACCGGAGACAAGCGTCGTGTCGTGGGTCATGAGGGGCTCCCGTTGAGTGAATCGGCAAGCCCCCAGTATCGACAGCGACAACGCGCGCCGCTGCGGCTTTCGTCACACCCTGAGCGACCATGACTGACTCAAGTCAGGCGAAAGCGGAAAAATGTCGCGCCCGCTGGCCCAGTGCACCGGGCATCCACGCGGGCAAGCGGCCTACATCACGGCGCCCAGCTGCCAGGGAACGAATTCATCGTTTCCGATGCCAAGCGCCTCGCTGCAACTGTGCTCGCCACTGGCCACCCTGAGCATGAGATCGAAAATCTCTCGCCCCTTCTGCGCCACGCTGACCGACCCGTCGATGATCGGTCCGCAGTTGATGTCCATGTCCTCGCGCATGCGCTCGTAAAGCGCCGTGTTGGTGGCAAGCTTGATCGACGGCGCAGGCTTGCAGCCATACACCGACCCGCGACCTGTGGTGAACGTAATCAGATTGGCGCCCCCTGCAACCTGCCCGGTGGCTGAGACCGGGTCATAGCCGGGCGTGTCCATGAATACGAAACCGCGCGCGGTTACCGCCTGCGCATATTCGTAGACGTCGACCAGATCGGTGGTGCCCGCCTTGGCGACAGCACCCAATGACTTTTCCAGGATCGTGGTGAGCCCGCCCGCTTTATTGCCGGGTGACGGGTTGTTGTCCATGCTGCCCTCATTGCGCGCCGTGTACGCCTCCCACCAGCGAATTCGCTCAATCAGCTTGTTGGCCACCTGCTCAGAGACTGCGCGGCGGGTCAGAAGGTGCTCGGCACCATAAATTTCGGGCGTCTCGGAAAGAATGACCGTGCCGCCATGGGCAACCAGCAGATCGCAGGCGGCGCCCAGCGCCGGATTGGCGGTAATGCCCGAATAGCCGTCCGAACCGCCGCACTGCAACCCGACTGTGAGGTGACTGGCGGGCAGTCGTTCGCGCTGCAGCGCATTGGCTGCGGGGAGCATGGCATGGACCGCCGCAATCCCCGCTTCGACGGTCTTCCGGGTACCACCACTGGTCTGGATGATCAGGGGCTTGAGTTGCTCGGTTTCGCCCAGACCCTGGGCGTGAAAAAGCGCATCCATCTGATTCGATTCACAACCCAGCCCGATGATCACGACGCCTGCGAAATTGACGTGCCGGCTATACCCGGCGATGGTTCGGCGTAGAACATCGATGCCCGCGCCTTGCGTGTCCATCCCGCATCCTGAGGAATGCGAAATCGGCACCACACCGTCAACGTTGGGATACTGCGCGAGCACCTCTGGCGTGAAGTGCTGGGCCACAAACCGCGACACCGATGCCGAGCAGTTCACGGTGGCAATGACGCCGATGTAATTGCGCGTCGCGACGCGTCCATCCGGCCTTCGGAAACCCAAAAACGTTGCCTGTTCGGCGGGGCGCTCGAGTGGCTTACGATCAATGCCCACCGCGTACTGCCGCTCAAACATTTCAAAGCCCAGGTTGTGCACGTGCACGTGCTGACCGGGCGCAATGGCCTGCGTGGCGAATCCGATGATCTGGTTGTAACGCCGAACCGGCTCGCCCTGCGCAATCGCCCGCACGGCGAGCTTATGGCCTGCGGGTATCGTATCGGTGCAGGTGATGCCCTCGTCGTCGACGCGAGTACCGACCGCTACCGGACGGATGGCGATCACGACATCATCGTGCGGATTCAAGCGCAGGGTCGGCCGGCGGATCAACGTAACGGGCTGATTCATCAGTTCACCTGAAGTCGGTAAAGAGTGGGTTGAGCCCGGCAAACATAGCACCACATTGGGTACGAACGGAATCTGGTTGCGTGGCGTCTGCAGTGTGCCAACCACACCGTGCTATCTTGCCCGCGCCTGAGCGCACTCGCGGCAACCGCATACGCGCTAACAAGCAATCGCTCCAGCGCACAGGATTCAATGGCTACGCGACCCTCCTTTTCCGGTCTTGGAAAGTTACTTCGGTTTGTCACGCCCTACCGAGGCCGAATCGCGGTAGCGGCCGCCGCCCTTTTGCTGGCCGCCTGTGCCACGCTATCGGTTCCCCTGGCCTTTCGCCATCTGATTGACTCGGGGTTCGGTAGCAGGCAAGCAGTCGATGGGCCTTTCATCGCGTTGTTTGCCGTGGCGGTGCTGCTCGCGTTCGCCACTGCGCTGCGCTTCTACAGCGTGTCGTGGCTCGGCGAGCGCGTCACTGCCGACCTGAGGGCTGCGGTCTTTCGCCAGGTGCTCTCGCAAGACGCGGCATTCTTTGATGAGATTCGAAGCGGCGAAGTGTTATCGCGGCTTACCACCGACACCGCCCTGATCCAGACGCTGGTCGGTACCAGCATCTCGCTTGGTTTGCGCAATGCGGTGCTGGGAACCGGCGCGCTTGTCATGATGCTGATCACCGAGGCCTGGCTCGCGCTCACCATGATTGGGCTGCTCGCCGTCACGCTGGTTCCGGTGATTGTGATCGGCCGACGCATCCGAAAGCTTTCCAGGGTCAGCCAGGACCGCATTGCGGACGCCTCAGCGATGGCGGGCGAAACACTGGGGGCGATCCAGATCGTTCAGGCCTTCAATCGCACCACCTGGGAAGCCAACCGGTTCACTCAAGCGGCTCAGCTTGCATTCGAAGCGGCAACGCGACGGGTGAGAGCCCGCGCCGCGCTTACCGCGCTCGCGATCGTGCTCAGTTTCGGGGTGATCGTGTTTGTGTTGCGCACCGGGGCGGGTGCGGTACTGGCAGGCACCTTAAGCGGCGGACTGCTCGCGCAATTCATCCTTTACGCTGCGTTGCTGGCGGGCGCCATCGGCGCGCTGGCCGAAGTGATTGGCGATGTGCAGCGGGCCGCGGGCGCCGCCGAGCGACTGGCGCAACTGCTCGACGCTCAACCTGCGATCCTTACCCAGACGGCTCGCACCGAATCCGCCGCGGCTGGCAACGGTCAGGCTCGCCCAGCGCCACTCGCAATCGAATTCGAGCAGGTCAGTTTCACCTACCTTACCCGACAGCACCCAGCCCTCGAGTCGGTGAGCTTTGCAATTGATCCAGGCGAAACCGTCGCGTTGGTGGGTCCCTCTGGGTCTGGAAAAAGTACGGTGCTGCAGTTGTTGCTTCGCTTTCGCGACCCGCAGGCTGGATGCATTCGTCTGAACGGCCTTGACCTGCGGGGAATCGAGCCTGCTCTGCTGCGATCACAGATCGGACTGGTCTCGCAGGACAGCGCGGTTTTTTCGGCAACCGTGATGGACAACATCCGATACGGCAGGCTGGACGCAACCGATGACGAGGTCTTCGAGGCGGCACGCGCAGCCCATGCCCTCGAGTTCATCGAACGGCTGCCTGAACGCTGGCGCACCCCGCTGGGCGAACGCGGTGTGCGCCTCTCAGGCGGGCAGCGTCAGCGAATTGCCATCGCACGCGCCTTGCTTCGCAATCCGGCGCTGCTGCTGCTTGACGAGGCAACCAGCGCGCTCGATGCGGAAAGCGAACGCGAGGTGCAGGCTGCGCTCGAGGCCGCCACCAGCGGTCGCACCACGCTGGTCATTGCGCACCGATTGGCCACTGTCCGGCGCGCCAGCCGGATCCTGGTGCTCGATCGGGGACGGATCGCCGAGCAGGGAACGCATGCGTCGCTTGCCGCAGCAGGTGGGCTTTACGCGCGCCTTGCTGCAATGCAGTTCGACGCTCATCAGGAATTTGCGCTACGCTAGCGCGCGTTTCTCGACCCCCCTCAGCGACCCTTTATTGGTTGGCTCAAATGGCTCACAGACTCGAAGGTAAGCATGTGTTCGTCACCGCCGCTGCGCAGGGCATGGGCCGCGCTGCGGTGATTGCCATGGCACGCGAAGGCGCAACCATCCTCGCAACCGACGTCCGCGAGGATCTGCTCGATTCATTAAGGCAGGAGGTGCTCGCTGAGGGCGGCCGTGCACCGACTGTCCGCAAACTCGACGTCACAGAGCCGGGCGCGATCGAATCCATGATCGCCTCAATCGCACCCATTGATGTGCTGTTCAACTGCGCAGGCTTTGTTCACCAGGGAACGATCCTGCAGGCGAGCGATGATGACTGGGACTTCAGCCTTACCCTGAACCTCCGTTCAATGGTGCGCACAATACGCTCGGCACTTCCCGCCATGATCGAAAACGGCGGGGGCTCGATCATCAACATGGCGTCGGTCTGCTCGTCAATTAAAGGGGTGCCGAACCGGGCGGTCTACGGCACGACCAAAGCGGCGGTCATCGGGCTTACCAAGGCAATCGCCGCCGACTATGTCAGTCAGCGTATCCGCTGCAATGCAATCTGCCCTGGAACGGTCGATACGCCCAGCCTTCACCAGCGGATGGCGCAACTCGGCGATATCGAAGCAGCCCGCAAAATGTTCACAGCCCGTCAGCCGATGGGACGACTCGCCAGCGCCGAAGAGGTGGTGCCCATCGTCGTCTATCTGGCGAGCGATGAAAGCGCATTCGCCACCGGCCAAGCGTTCAGCATTGATGGCGGCATGACGATCTGATGAATGACCTGGCCTCTGGCTGGCCTCTGGCTGCACTCCGATTTACCGGCAATTCACTCACCCGACCTCACCAAGGAGAACGCATGAAACTCGTACGCTACGGTAAACCTGGTAAAGAAAAGCCCGGCCTGATCGATGCCGACGGCAAGCTTCGCGACCTGTCCGGCGTGATCGCCAACCTGGGCCCCGATCAGCTGTCACAGAAGGCGCTTGCCAAGCTTGCAAAGGTTAAGACCGCCAAGCTCCCGCTGGTTCGCGGCAATCCGCGCTATGGCGTACCGTTTACCGGGGCCACCAAGTTTGTGGCAATCGGTTTGAACTACACCGACCACGCTGCTGAAACCGGTAACGCGTTGCCCAAAGAGCCCATCATTTTCCACAAGACGCTCACCTGCATGCAGGGTCCGAACGACGACGTGATGATGCCCAAGGGCTCCACCAAGACCGACTGGGAGATCGAGCTTGGCATCGTGATCGGCACACGCGCCTGCAACGTCAGCAAGAAGGAAGCGCTCAACCATGTGGCGGGCTATGTGCTCTGTAACGACGTCTCCGAGCGCGCGTTTCAGATCGAGCGCGGCGGGCAGTGGACCAAGGGCAAGGGCTGCGACACCTTCGGCCCCATCGGCCCCTGGCTGGTCACCACCGATGAAATCAGCAATCCGCAAAAACTCGACATGTGGCTCGATGTGAATGGCCAGTCCAAGCAGCGCGGCAACACCAAGAACATGATTTTTGATTGCGCAACGCTGGTCTCGTATTGCAGCCAGTTTTTCACGCTCTACCCCGGCGACATCATCACCACCGGCACGCCAGCGGGCGTGGGCCTTGCCACCAAGAACTTCCTGAAGGCGGGCGACATCGTCACGCTGGGCATCGCCGGTCTCGGTGACCAGCGTCAGAAGATCGTCAAGTACAAGGCAGCCAAGTAAGCGCCAGCCCGGTCGCCCGTCGCCCAGCGCGGCGGGCGCCGGGATCCTCCCCGTCGCTTAGCCCCTGTCAGCGACCTCAGCGCGCAGGCGGCCGTCGTGTGCCGGTGACCACCGGATAGTCGGGGCGGCCGGACCGCATCCAGCTCACGATGTTGAGCGCCGCCTTGCGGCGTAGCTCCACCTCGGATTGCACCGAGTAAAACGCCGAGTGCGGAGACAGCAGGACCCGCGGATCCGCGAGCAGCGGATGCCCTGAGGCAATCGGCTCAACCGGCAACACGTCGAGCCCCACGCCTGCCAGTCGGTTGGTGGCCAACACACGCACCAGCCCGTCGATATCGATGACCGCACCCCGTGCTGTGTTGACCAGATACGACCCGGGTTTCATTCGCGACAGCAGCGCCTCATTGACCAGGCCCCGCGTCCCATCGTTAAGCAGGCAGTGAATCGATAGGGCGTCGGCCTGCTCGAAGAGCGTCTCGAGGCTGACTCGTTCGACGTACTGCGGAAAATCACCATCGATCAGAAACGGGTCATGCGCGATCACCCGGCGAAAAATCGGCTGGGCGTAATGTGCAAACCGCTTGCCGATGCGACCCAGGCCCAACACGCCCACGGTCAGGTTCTGCGCACGCGGTATCGGCGGCACGCTGGTGTAATGCCAGGTGCCCTGTGCAATCGCCTGGTTGTAGCGGCTGATCGAGCGGATCAGGTCGAGCAGCATGGCAAGCGCATGCAGCGATACTTCGCCCACGCCATAGTCTGGCGAATTGGACACCCACACGCCGTGACGCGCTGCGGCAACCGCATCGATCGTGTCATAGCCCGCACCGATTCGTGAGGCCAGCCCGATACCCGGGCAGGCTGCGAACACCTTATCGCCCACCGGCGCGTATTGGATCAGGAGCGCGCTGCAGCCTTGGGCTGCCCGAATCACCTCGTCCTCGGATCGACACTGCGCCTCGATCAGATCGATGCCGGCCTCACGAAAAATCTCGCGCTCGAGCTCGACGCTTTTCATGTCGTAATCGGTAAAGAGAACTTTCATCCGGGGCTCCTGAGTATGCGCACGCCGCCACTTCGCGAGCGACGCAAAGCGCGATTATCGCGTAGCCACGCAGGCCGTGAGTATTGTGGCCGCGGGCCTCGTCCAATCGCGGGCCACCTGCCCGACTGGCGCCCCTGCGGCAGCGCTGCTAAGGTTGCGGGCTTTTCGACCGTCCACGTCATGCCTTCCTGGGGCTGGAGACACTATGAATACCATCGACCTGAACGGCCGCTGTGCGGTGATCACCGGCGGGGCCTCCGGAATCGGGGCGGAAATCGCCCGCCGCTTGTCGGCGAGCGGTGCACGGATCGCCCTGTGGGATCTGGACCAGCGTGCTGCCGCGCAGCTCGCCGCCACGTTGCCTGCCATCGGCGGCTCGCACCTGGCGCTTGCCACCGACGTCACCGATGAAGCCAGCGTGCAGCGCGCGTGCGACGCCACGATCGCAGGCTTTGGTCGCATCGATATCCTGGTTTGCAGCGCCGGCATCACCGGACCCAACGCCACAACCTGGCAGTACGAGCCCGCCGCGTGGCGGCAGGTGATGGACGTGAACGTGAATGGCGTTTTTCTGTGCAACCGGGCGGTGGTGCGCGAAATGCTGAAGAACGACTATGGCCGCATCATCAATATCGCCTCAATTGCCGGTAAAGACGGCAACCCCAACGCGCCCGCCTACAGCGCCTCCAAGGCGGCAGTCATCGGCCTGACCAAGTCGCTGGGAAAGGAAACCGCCAAAACCGGCCTACGCGCCAACTGCATCACGCCGGCGGCAGTCAAGACACCCATGTTCGACCAGATGACCCAGCAGCACATTGATTTCATGCTGTCCAAGATCCCGATGGGACGCTTTGGGCAGATCAGCGAAATCGCCGCGATGGTGGCCTGGATGGCGAGCGAGGAATGCTCGTTTACGACGGGCGCGGTGTTTGATCTGTCGGGTGGGCGGGCGGTGTACTGAGGTCGGCTGCGCCGAGGCCATCGGCCCGGTTGTCCGGCCCGCTGGAGGGGAATTCGGACGCCACCGGGCGGTTCGTCACAAAGCTGTCACAAAAGCGCCTTAGCGTGCAGTTCTGCCCCGGTGTCAACGATCGACGCCGGGCTTCCAGCAACCTTCCACTCCATACTCCGCCATGATCAAAAAGCTTTTCTCCGCGATGATCGCGGGCGCTGCGATCGCAGTTGCCACGCCTGCCCTCGCCGCCGACATCACCGGCGCGGGCGCAACCTTTCCGTATCCGATCTACGCCAAGTGGGCAGAGGCTTACAAGGCAGCCACCGGTGTCGGTCTCAACTATCAGTCGATTGGCTCGTCGGGCGGCATCAAACAGATTCGCTCCAAGACGGTTACCTTCGGCGCCACCGACGCTCCGGTCAAGGGTGAAGATCTTGACCGTGATGGCATGGTTCAGTTTCCCGCGATCATCGGCGGCACCGTGCCGGTGTTCAACCTGGAAGGCTTCGAAGACGGTGCGTTCCGGATCACAGGCGCGCTGCTGGCCGACATTTTCATGGGCACGATTTCCAAGTGGAACGATCCCAAGCTCTTGGCCATCAACAGTGGCCTCAAGCTGCCTGACATGGCGATCACGGTGGTTCACCGTGCCGACGGCTCGGGCACCACGTTTAATTTCACTGACTACCTGAGCGAAGTCAGTCCCGCGTGGGCATCGAAGGTAGGCAAAGGCGCGGCGGTGAAATGGCCAGCCGCCTCCTCGGTGGGGGGCAAAGGTAATGAAGGCGTTGCAGCCAACGTCCGGCGGGTCAAGGGTGGCATTGGATACGTTGAATATGCTTACGCCAAGCGGAACAAAATCCCCGTGATGGCCATGCAGAACAAAGATGGGCAGTTCGTCAAGGCTGACGATTTGACCTTTGCAGCCTCGGCAGCCGGGGCCGATTGGTTCTCCGTGCCGGGAATGGGCGTCTCGATTGTCAACCAGCCCGGCGCCAATTCGTGGCCGATCTCCACCGCCTCGTTCATTCTCATGTACAAGGCACCTGGCGACAAGAAAGCGTCGGGCGAAGTGCTGAAGTTTTTTGACTGGTCCTTCAAGAACGGCAAGCAGATGGCCGCTGACCTTGACTACGTGCCCCTACCGGACACGCTGGTCGAGCAGATCCGCGCCCGGGTGTGGTCGCAGATCAAGTAAATGTGACGATTGGGGAGCGGTACGGTATCTTTCGCGCCGCTTCCCCCTAACCGGATTCAGCCGTGGCCGTGCAAGCCCCCGCTAGCGCTCAGCAGGAAAAACTTTACGCAATCGCCCGACGGCAGCGGGTTGAAGACTTTGTCTTTCACAAACTGACACTGATGTTCGCACTGGCAGTGCTCGCCGCGCTCATTGGCATCATCGCCGCGCTTGCCTGGAGTTCTGCCCCCACCTTCAAGAAATTCGGGCTCGAATTTCTGTGGCGTGTGGAGTGGGACATCATCAACGAGGAATTCGGCGCGGCAATCGCCATTGTCGGAACTTTGCTAAGTGCCTGCATCGCGCTGCTGATTGCCGTTCCGCTCGCCTTCGGCGTTGCCCTGTTTCTCACCGAATCGTGCCCGGTCGGGCTGCGTCGTCCGCTTGGAACCGCAGTGGAGTTGCTTGCGGCGGTGCCGTCGATCATTTACGGCATGTTCGGACTTTTCATTTTCGCGCCGCTATTTGCCGAGTATGGGCAGCCAGCGCTTCAGTCGACGCTTGGCCAGATGCCCTTGATTGGGCCGTTGTTTGGCGGCGCCATGAACGGCATCGGCATTCTCGCTGCCGGAATCATTTTGTCGTTCATGATTTTGCCGTTCATCGCAGCGGTGATGCGCGACGTGTTTGAAATCGTGCCACCCATTCTTCGCGAGTCGGCCTACGGTCTGGGCTGCACGACCTGGGAGGTGGTTCGCAGCATCGTGCTGCCCTACACGCAGAAGGGCGTGGTCGGCGGCGTCATGCTGGGCCTGGGCCGGGCGCTGGGCGAAACCATGGCTGTCACTTTTGTGATCGGCAATTCAAACCGTCTGGCCGCTTCACTGTTCGCGCCCGGGACCTCGATCGCGTCGACGCTTGCCAATGAATTTGGCGAGGCGGATGACTTCCATATGAGCACGCTTTTTGCGCTGGGTTTACTGCTGTTTGTCATCACCTTCGTCGTGCTCAGTCTGGCGAAAATTCTGATCATTCGATCAGAACGCGCCAAGGGCATCTGACCCCATTTATCGCTGCGACTCTCCATGGACGCTTCCCTCTACCGTCGCCGAAAACTCATCAACCAGATCGGCATCGGCGCCTCGATGCTCGCCATGGCGATCGGCCTTGCCGCACTGCTCTGGATTCTGGCGGTCCTGGTCGGCAAGGGGATCGGCGGACTCGACCTGAATGTGTTTACACAGTCAACGCCTGCCCCTGGGTCGGACGGCGGCGGGCTTGCCAATGCGATTGTCGGCAGCCTGATGATGCTCGGCTTCACGACGCTGGTGGCTACACCCCTCGGAATCCTGGCAGGGGTCTATCTTGCCGAGTACGGGCAATCCGGATGGTTTGGCGAGACGACGCGATTTGTTACCGACATCATGTTGTCAGCGCCCTCGATCGTCATCGGCTTGTTTGTATACGCGATTGCGGTCGACCCAGTGAATCATTTCTCTGGCTGGGCGGGTTCACTCGCGCTATCGCTGATCGCAGTACCTGTCATTCTTCGCACTACCGAGAACATGCTGAGGCTGGTGCCTGGCAGCCTGCGTGAAGCAGCGTTCGCACTGGGAGCGCCCCGCTGGCGCGTTGCCACGATGGTGACGCTGCGGGCTGCCCGCTCGGGCGTGGTCACCGGGGTTCTGCTCGCGCTTGCCCGCATCAGCGGCGAAACCGCGCCACTTCTCTTTACGGCGCTGAACAATCAGTTCTTTTCCACGGATATGGCCAAACCGATGGCCAATCTTCCCGTTGTCATTTTTCAGTTCGCCATGAGCCCGTACGACAACTGGATTCGGCTGGCTTGGACCGGCGCGCTCTTGATTACCGCCGCCGTGCTGGTACTCAACATCGTGGCCCGGATTTTCTTCCGCGATAAGGTGCAGTCGTGACGCCATCGATTTCTCCAAAGGCCGCCGGACAAACGTCTGCCGGGCCACAGAGCGTGCCCGCGGTAAACGCCATCGAAACCCGTAACCTCAATTTCTTTTACGGAAGATTTCAGGGACTGCGCAACATCAATCTCGACGTGGTCGAGCACAAGGTGACCGCATTCATCGGTCCCTCGGGATGCGGCAAGTCCACCCTGCTTCGAACGCTTAATCGAATGTACAGCCTGTACCCGGGCCAGCGCGCGGAAGGCTCCATCATGTTCGAGGGCCGCAACATCCTTGACCCGGGGCAGGATCTGAATCTGCTGCGCGCGCGAATCGGCATGGTGTTCCAGAAGCCCACGCCTTTTCCGATGTCGATCTACGACAACATTGCATTTGGCGTGAATCTGTACGAACGCCTGAATCGTACCGAGATGGACGAGCGGGTTGAATGGGCGCTTACCAAGGCTGCGCTCTGGGGCGAGGTGAAAGATAAGCTGCGTCAGAGCGGGCTGTCACTCTCGGGCGGCCAGCAGCAGCGGCTTTGCATTGCGCGAAGCGTTGCGGTCAAGCCGTCGGTGATCCTGCTTGACGAGCCCACCTCGGCGCTCGATCCGATTTCGACCGCCAAGGTTGAGCAGCTGGTGCATGAGCTCAAGTCCGAATACACGGTTGCCATCGTCACGCACAACATGCAGCAGGCGGCGCGCGTTTCTGACTTCACGGTCTACATGTATCTGGGCGAAATGATCGAGTATGGCCGAACCGACGAGATCTTTTTGAAGCCCAAGAGCAAGCAGACCGAGGACTACATCACCGGCCGCTTCGGCTAAGACCCTCCCTTCAGCAATCGGGCAGCACACGATGGCTCCAGCACATACCGACCGCCACTTCGACGAACAACTCGAGAGACTAACATCGAGCATCGGCGCCATGGGCGACTTTGCGATCTCGCAGTTCAGCGATGCGATTCGCGCGCTCATGGACCGGGATTCCGAGCTCGCAACCCGCGTGGTCGACCAGGACCGGATGATCGATGCGCTGAGGCGCGATCTTTCTGCTTCGGCGGCCCTGGTCATCGTCAAGCGACAGCCCCTGGCCAGCGACCTCGATGAAGTGTTGGCCGATCTGCGAATCGTTGAAGATCTGGAGCGGGTCGGTGATCTGTCGAAAAATATTGCCCGCCGCGTGCGGTCGCTGTCGGCAGGCGCATTCCCGCAGGAAATTCTGACCGGCTTTGACGAGATGTCTCAGCGCTGCATCGCGCAGGTGCGCAACGCGGTCGAGGCCTTCATGCACCGCAATGCAGGCCAGGCACGTGACGTGAAGATGCTTGACGATGGCATTGACCAAGAGCACCACAGTCTGGTGGACCAGATCGTGGGGCTGATGGGTGAATCGCGCGGCGAGGTGGCCGATTTCGTACACCTGCTCTTTTGCGTGAAGAACGCCGAGCGAATCGCCGATCACGCCGTCAATATCGCAGAGGCGGCGCACCTGAAGTCCACTGGGAAGCCGATCGGTCCGGTCACTGCCTTAGGTTAGATCGGCACGCTTACGCGGGGCAGTTCAGTGTGCCCCCCATACGCCCTGCACCTGCGGCGCATACCGACGGCCGCCGGCCGGGTGCGCTACCATCTGCAGCCTTGAAGTTTGCCCTGCGAGGCCTGCCTTGAATGATTCACCTGCTTATGCGCGCGGTGCAGGTCCGTTTCAATCGCCTTCAACGCTCAACGATCGGCTGCGCTTTGATGCGGGCGAGCTCCTGGTGTTCGCCCGCACCCTCCTAGAAGCGGCAGCGCTGGCACCCGACATTGCAGCCACGGTAGCCCAGACGCTTCTCGAAGGCGACCTGCTTGGCCATGACACGCATGGCCTGCAACTTCTGGGTGGTTACCTGCGCGAGCTTGACGCCGGGTCAATGAAACGCGCTGGCACGCCCCGCGTCATCGCCGAGCGCAGCGTCGTCGCCACCTGGGATGGCGAGCGGCTTCCCGGCCCCTGGCTGGTTCACGAAGCCATTCAGTGGGCAACACCGCGCGCAAAGCTGCATGGCCAGGCCAGCGTGGTCATTCGGCGCAGCCATCACATCGCATGCCTTGCCGCCTATCTCGAGCACCCTGCCCGCGCTGGGCTGGTCGTCCTGGTGTCGAGCTCCGACCCTGCGGTAGCCAGCGTGGCGCCTTTTGGCGGAACCACTGCGGTGTTCACGCCAAATCCCATTGCGGCCGGGTTTCCGACCGGCGGCGATCCCGTGATGATCGATATTTCAGCCTCGGTGACCACCAATGGCATGACAGCCCGACTTCGCGACGGCGGCGAGCGCGGCCGCCATGCCTGGTGGCTGGACGACAAAGGGTGCCCCACCAACGATCCGTCGGTGCTGTTTGGTACCCCGCCGGGAACCATACTGCCGCTGGGTGGTGCCGATAGCGGCCACAAGGGGTATGGTCTGGCGCTCCTTGTCGAAGCGCTCACCGGCGGTCTTGCCGGCCACGGTCGTGCCGACCCGGCGGAGGGCTGGGGGGCAACAGTTCATGTGCAACTGTTCAACCCGGACGCGTTTGCGGGGCTCGATGCGTTTCGGCGTCAAACCGAACACATCGCACGCGCCTGCCGGCAGTCTCCTGCGCCAGCGGGTGGTCAGCCCGTCAGATTACCCGGCGAGCGCGGCCTGGCACGCAAGCGCGAGCAGCTCGAGCGTGGCGTGGCGCTGCATCCCGCCATCCTGCCAGCGCTTGCCGCACGCGCGGCGCAGGCCCGCATCGTCGCGCCCGCGCCACGCTGAGCGCGCCACTCCTCTCATTTTTCTGAGTCCCGCATCATGACAATCAAACCCGTGATCGTTCAGGTGGGCCCGCTCCACGGTCCAACCCAGGAAGCACTCGCCAGACTCTACGACATTCGCCGCCTGTTCGAGGCATCCGATCGTGAGCGCTTTCTCGCCTCGGTCGCTGCCGACTGCAGCGTGGCCGTTACCTCTAGCACGCACGGAATGACCGCTGCGCTGATGCAGGCGCTGCCTAGCCTGAAACTGGTGGCCTGCTTCGGCGTGGGCGTCGATGCGCTCGATGTCGCCCACGCGCGTGCCCATGGCATCGCAGTCAGCAATACGCCCGATGTGCTCACCGAGGACGTCGCGGACCTGGCGCTGGCACTTTTGCTTGGCACCATCAGGCGGATTCCTCAGGGCGACCGGTTTGTCCGCGACGGTTTGTGGCTCAAGGGCAATATGGCGCTCACACAGAGCCTGCAGGGACGCAAGGTTGGAATCGTGGGGCTGGGCCGAATCGGTTTGGCCATCGCTCGGCGCTGCGCCGCCTTCAACACCGAACTTGCCTACTTCGGGCCCCGCGAAAAGCCGTCGAGCGGCTACCGCTATTTTTCAAACCTGGTCGAACTTGCGCGCTGGTCGGATGTGCTGATTGCGGCCTGCCCGGGCGGCGCCGACACGCGGGGACTGATCTCCCGGTCGGCGCTGGAAGCACTTGGTCCTGCGGGACTGTTGATCAATATCGCCCGGGGTTCGGTCATCGATGAGCAGGCGATGACCGAACTGCTCGCAAGCGGTGCGCTCGGCGCGGCCGGCCTGGATGTCTTCGAACGCGAGCCTCAGGTGCCAAGCGGCCTGATCGCGCTGGACAACGTGGTGCTGCAACCGCACCAGGGAAGCGCCACGCACGATACCCGCACGGCAATGGGTCGAAAGGTTCTCGAGAACGTCGCTGCGTGGCTGGACGGCCGGCCGCTGCCCACTCCGGTTTAAGCCTTGGCGGTCGGTTAACCCGGCCGCGAAGGCCCGCGGGTCAGTCAGTCGGGCAACGCCAGGTCTTGTACCGGCCTTGTCAACTCCGCAGGGGTCTTTAGGGGTGCGGGCAGGTCCTCAAGAAACCGCGACAGCTCTTCCAGGGCAAGCCGGTACACGTCGCGCTTGAATTCAATGACCGACTCCAGCGGAATCCAGTACGGATTCCAACGCCAGGCATCGAACTCGGGCTGACCCGAGGCGCGCAGATCCACATCCGAGTCACGCCCCACCATCCTGATCAGAAACCAGATCTGCTTTTGACCCCGATAGTGGCTGCGCATTTCACGGCGCACCCACTGCGTGGGGACGTCATAGCGCAGCCAGTCGCGCGTACGCCCGATCACCTTGACGTGATCGGGCATCAGCCCGGTTTCCTCGCGCAGCTCGCGAAACATCGCCTGCTGCGGTGATTCTCCGCGTTTGATTCCGCCCTGAGGAAATTGCCAGGCGTGTTCGCGGATCCGCTTGCCCCAGAAGACTTCGTTCTGGCCGTTGACCAGGATGATGCCGACATTGGGGCGGTAGCCTTCGCGATCGAGCATGGCCGCACCCGTTGATCTCTTACAATGCGTCCGATTATATCGGGCGCATCGCCGCGCCCGCACTCCTGAAACGGACTCCCATGAAAGCCTCAAGGTTCCATATTGCCACGCTCAAGGAGGCGCCCTCCGACGCCGAGATCGTCAGTCACCGGCTGATGACCCGCGCAGGCATGATCCGGCGGCTCGCCGGCGGCATTTACAACTACATGCCCATGGGGCTCCGAACCATCCGCAAGATCGAAGCGATCATCCGGGAAGAAATGGACGCGGCGGGCGCCATTGAACTGCTGATGCCGGTCATCCAGCCTGCGGAGCTGTGGATGGAGTCGGGAAGGTGGGAACGCTACGGCCCGGAGTTGCTGCGGATTAAAGACCGGCATGGGCGGGATTTCATCGTGCAGCCCACTTCCGAAGAGGTGATCACCGACATTGCGCGCCAGGAAATTCGCAGCTATCGGCAGATGCCTAAAAATTTCTATCACATCCAGACCAAGTTTCGGGATGAGCGCCGCCCTCGATTCGGCCTGATGCGCGGTCGTGAATTCACAATGAAGGACGCCTATTCGTTTGACCGCAGCAAAGCGGCGGCGCTTGCCTCCTACCAGGCGATGTTTGAAGCCTATACGCGCATCTTCACGCGGATCGGGCTTGCCTTTCGTGCCGTGGCAGCCGATACCGGCGCAATCGGCGGCTCAGCGAGCCATGAGTTCCAGGTGATCGCTGACACGGGCGAAGACGCAATCGCTTACTGCCCCACCAGCGAATTCGCAGCCAACATAGAACTTGCCGAAGCGCTGCCCCTCTTCGACTCACGCGCGCCGGCAGGCGAGCCGCTTGTCAAAACGCCAACCCCTGGCCGCAGCACCTGCGCCGAAGTGGCCGACCTGCTCGGACTGCCGCTTTCACGCACGGCGAAGTCGCTGGTGCTTGCGGTGGATGACCGCGAAAAGCCCAAAGACGGCGCCGACGATCCCGACTCCCGCGGCCGGATTGTTGCCACGCGAGTTTTCCTGCTGCTGGTGCGCGGCGATCATGACTTAAATGAGGTGAAGGCAGGCAAGGTGGCGGGCCTGGAAGGCTTCCGGTTTGCCACCGAAACCGAAATCATCGAGCACTTCGGCACACCACCCGGCTACCTGGGCCCCATCGGATTGGTGAAACCGGTGACCGTGGTGGCCGACCGAACCGTCGCCCGGATGAGTGATTTTGTCTGCGGCGCCAACGATGCGGGGTATCACTACACCGGCGTCAACTGGGGCCGCGACCTGCCCGAGCCCATCGTGGCGGACATCCGCAATGTTCGCGAGGGCGATCCGTCACCCGATGGCCAGGGCACCATCGCCATCCAGCGTGGCATCGAGGTTGGGCATGTGTTCTATCTGGGAACCAAATACTCGGAAGCCATGCGTGCGGTCTTTGTCGACGAAGACGGTGCAAGCCGACCCGTCGAAATGGGCTGCTACGGAATCGGCGTGACACGGCTGCTTGGCGCCGCAATCGAACAGAATCACGATGCGCGCGGCATCATCTGGCCCGCTGCAATCGCTCCGTTCGAAGTGGTGATCTGCCCGGTGGGCTTCGACCGATCCGAGGCGGTTCGAGACGCTGCACTCGGGCTTTACACCACGCTGCTTGAAGCCGGGGTCGATGTGATTCTGGACGACCGCGGCGAGCGGCCTGGTGCGATGTTCGCCGACTGGGAGCTGATTGGCGTTCCACTGCGGATAACAGTGGGCGATCGCGGCTTGAAAGAAGGGCGGGTGGAGCTTCAGGGTCGACGCGACACCGAGCCCAGTCTGGTCGCGCCTGCAGAGGCCGCAAACAACATTTTGGCGCGCCTGGGGCGCAAAGCGCTCAGCCGCTAGGCCCGAGCACCTTGTTGGGATTCATGATGCCAAGCGGATCGAGTGCCTGCTTGATGGCACGCATCAGGCTCATTTCAACCGGCGATTTGTAGCGGGCAGCCTCATCGCGCCGCAGTTGTCCCAGACCGTGCTCGGCGGAGATCGAGCCGCGTCGAGCCACCACCGCGTCGTGGGTCAGCCGGTTGATGTCGGGCTGCATGGCAAGAAACGCGGCCTCATCGGTGGCACCCTCGGGCGGCGACACGTTGTAGTGAAGGTTGCCATCGCCAAGATGGCCGAACACCACCATGCGCACGCCAGGAAAGCGGGTTGTGAGCGCGGCATTGGTATGCGCGACGAACTCGGCGATCGCGGAAATCGGCACCGAGACGTCGTGCTTGATGTTTTTGCCTTCCGCCGCCTGCGCTTCAGAAATGTTTTCGCGCAACGCCCAGATCGCCCGGCTCTGGGCGATTGACGAAGCCACGGCCGCATCAGATATCAGGGTGTGCTCGAGCGCTTCGGCAAGCAGTGCCGTGAGAGCCGCCTGCGCGTGCTCGTGGCTGTCAGCGTCAGAGCACTCAAGCAAGACATAGTAGGGGCTCGCCAGCTCGCCAAACGGTAACCGGCAGTCTGGAAAGTGACGCAGCACCAGATCAATGCAGAACGCCGACATGAGTTCAAACGCTGTGAGCGAGGCGCCAAGCCTGCGCTGGGCACGCTCAAGAAGCGCCACTGCCGCATCGGGATCGTTGAGCGCCACCAACGCGGTGACCTGCGCAGCAGGCAGGGGATGGAGCTTGAGCGTGGCCGCGGTGATCACGCCAAGCGTGCCTTCGGCACCGATGAACAGGTCGCGCAAATCGTAGCCGGTGTTGTCCTTCCGAAGGCCGCGCAGGCCATCCCAGATTTCACCGGAGGCGGTCACGACCTCGAGCCCCAGGCATAGCTCGCGCGCATTGCCGAATCTCAGCACCTGAACCCCACCGGCATTGGTGGAGAGATTGCCACCAATGGTGCACGAACCCTCGGCGGCCAGGCTAAGCGGAAACAGCCTGCCTGCATCGGCCGCCTGGCGCTGGACATCGGCCAGCACGCAGCCAGCCTCGACCGTCATTGAGTTGTTGGCCGTGTCGATTGCCCTCACCCGATTCAGCCGTGCCAGCGACAGCACCAGCGCGCGCCCCGACTCGTCGGGCGTCGCCCCGCCAGACAAGCCGGTGTTGCCGCCCTGCGGAACGAGGGGCACGCGCTGATCTGCGCACCAGCGGACCACCGCAGCGACATCGGCCACGGAATCGGGCTGCGCCACCGCCAGCGCCCGACCGATGTAGCGCTTTCGCCAGTCGGTGAGGAAGGGCGCGGTGTCGTTCGGCAAATGATGGAGGCGCCCCGAAAACACACTTCGGAGCTTGGCAAGTTGCGCTTGCGGGTCCATGGCTACGGCCTCATCGCATGCCGGGAAATGCCCCTTTGAGGCTGCGCATCATCTTGGCCATACCGCCCTTCTGCATGCGCTTCATCATGGTCTGCATCTGCTCGAACTGGTTGAGGAGCCGGTTGACTTCCTGAACGGGTACGCCAGCACCCGCTGCAATACGCCGCTTTCGAGAGGCCTTGATGAGTTCGGGGCGGGTTCGCTCGAGCGCGGTCATTGAGTGGACGATGCCCTGCATGCGACGCATCTGCCGCTCAGCCTGCGCCATGTCCGCACCGGCGGCGGCCTGCTGCATCTGCGCCGGGAGTCTGTCGAGCAGCGACCCCAATCCGCCCATCTTGTTCATCTGTCCGATCTGCGCTGCAAAATCGTTCAGATCGAAGCGGTCGCCTGACTTGAGCTTGGCGGCAAGCTTTTGCGCGGCCTGCTGATCGACCACCCGGCCCGCCTCCTCGACGAGCGACACGATGTCGCCCATACCCAGGATTCGGCCAGCCATCCGCTCGGGGTGAAACGCCTCGAGACCATCAATTTTTTCGCCGATGCCGGCGAACTTGATGGGCGCACCGGTGACCGCCTTGACCGAGAGCGCCGCGCCGCCGCGCGAATCGCCATCAAGTTTTGTCAGTACGACACCGGTAACGCCAACCGCCTCACCGAAGGCTCGCGCAGTATTGACCGCATCCTGCCCCTGCATCGCATCGACCACCAGCAGGGTTTCGACCGGCTTGACCGATTGATGAAGGAAGGCGATTTCGCGCATCATCGCTTCATCGATCGTGAGGCGGCCAGCGGTATCGATCAACAGCACGTCGTGGTAGTGAGTGCGCGCCCACTGCAGCGCCGCTTGCGCGATCGCCTGGGGTGCCTGATCGGGCGTGGACGCAAAAAACTCGGCGCCCGCCTGCGCGGTTACCACTCGAAGCTGCTCAATGGCCGCGGGGCGGTAAACGTCGCACGAAACCGTGAGAACCTTCTTTTTCTGGCCACGCAGCCACAAGGCGAGCTTGCCAACGGTGGTGGTTTTCCCGGCACCCTGGAGGCCGGCCATCAGGATCACTGCCGGCGGCTGCACCGCAAGATCGAGCCCGGCGCCCTGCCCCCCCATCAGCTCGGTGAGTTCCCGGTGCACCACCCCAACCAGCGCCTGCCCCGGGGTGAGGCTGCCCACGACCTCCTGGCCGAGCGCCTTCTCGCGCACCTTGGCGATGAAGTCGCGCACCACGGGGAGTGCGACGTCAGCCTCCAGCAGCGCCACACGAATTTCGCGCAGCATCTCCTGGGTGTTGGCTTCGGTGAGCCGGGCCTGGCCGCGGATGGATTTAACGACCCGCGACAGCCGTTGAGACAGGGTATCGAGCATAGGCTGGAGTAAACTGAGTTGGTGAAGATTCTACTGGTTCTGGTTTTTCTCGCCCCGGCCCTGCTCTACGTGATCGCATGGCGCGCTCGCGAGAGGGTAGCCACACCGGTGCTCATCGCGGCGCTCGCGCTACACGCGGGCTCGCTGTTCATTGCTTCCCGCTCGCCTGAGGGCTGGCGATTCGGATTTGCGAGCATCCTGTCGGCCACGGTGTGGATTGGCATGGTGGTGATCTGGCTCGAATCGCTCAGCGCGGGGCTCAAGGCGCTGCGTGGCTTGCTGATGCCGGTCGCTGCGCTGGTGGTCCTGTTGCCGCTTGCATTTCCAGGCGCCGAGCTGGTCGAGCGCGCCGCCCGGCCGCTGTTCGTGCCCCACCTGCTCGCCGGTATGCTTGCCTATGGCGTGCTGGCGCTCGCTGCACTGCACGCCGTCTTGATGGCCGTTGCCGAGCGCGCCTTGCAGGCGGGCGCTGGCGCTCCCCAGGGCTGGACTGCAAAACTGCTGGAAGACCTGCCACCGCTGCTTGCGCTCGAGCGAATCCTGTTTCGACTGATTGCAGCCGGGTTCATCTTTCTGACGCTCACGGCGGCTACTGGAATATTTTTCACCGAGCAGGTGTTCGGCAAACCGCTCACCCTTGATCACAAAACCGTCTTCACGCTGGTCTCATGGCTGGTGTTCGGCGTGCTGCTGCTAGGCCGCTGGCAACGCGGCTGGCGTGGCAAAACAGCCCTGCGCCTGACCTTGGGCGGGTTTGCGCTGCTGCTGCTCGCCTATGTTGGCAGCCGCTTCGTGCTCGAGGTCGTCCTGCGACGCGGCTGATGGGCAAGATCACGCTTTGGCTCGCATTAGCCGGACTGGTCTGGCTGGGTTGGACGCTCTGGCGGCTCGGGCAACGACGGGCCGACAGCCGACGCGCAGAAGCTTCCAGCCAGCACAAGGCGTCCCACGAGTCGCCGCATCACACACCATCGGCAGGCGCTGACCCGCCTGCGCCAGAACCGATGCTGCGCTGCGCTCACTGCGGACTCTATCTTCCGGCGGCTGACACGGTGGTCGACAAAGCCGGGCAAAGCTACTGCGGCACCGCGCACCGAGATGCCGCCGAGCGGGCAGCCGGCACCACAGGTCGTCGCGGATGACCCGGTCGGCGGGCGTTGTACGATGGTCCGATCGGCCAGACGGGTGGATGGCCGGTGCGCGCTGGGTACCCTCGCCCAACTTTGATCAACGGCCACCAGGGATGCCCGTTGATACGCTGATCATTCACTTCATCAGCCTGCCCCCGGGCGTATTTTCTGGCGATGCGGTTGAACGCCTGTTCCTGAACAAGATCGGCGCCGATGACATCGACCCGCAACTTGCATCGCTGGCCGATCTTCGGGTCTCAGCGCATCTGCTGGTGCGACGACGGGGCGAGGTGGTCCAGTTTGTCGCCACCGATCACCGTGCGTGGCACGCCGGCCCCTCACGGATCCTTGACCGTGAGCGCTGCAACGATTTCTCGGTCGGGATCGAACTCGAGGGCGACGGCGAGCATCGATTTACCGAATCCCAATATAAAAAGCTGGCGCAACTGATCGAGGTGTTGCGAACACGCCACCCTTTGCGATGGATTGCAGGCCACGAAGACATCGCGCCCGGACGAAAACAGGATCCCGGACCTTGGTTCGATTGGCCCAGAGCGCTTGCAACTCAAGCAGCGGCGGGCCTTGTAAGGCCGTTTTGACCTGAAAGGCCCGCCAAATGTAGTGGCAATTCTGCGGGCTTCGTATTGGCGCTGGTGCGAGACCGATTGTTTCCCGGATCGCTCACCCGGGGTCGATCGCGGCGGTCAGAGACAGCACTGGCGCGCGCTCGGTTTGAGCCGTTGAACGGGTCTCCTTCATGTGATGTCAAGAACTTGATTGGGTGGGCTGCGACCACTAGAATTAGATCAAACGGCTGGTCCACCCCCCACATCTAGTGCCTCAGGCAACGCAGCGGCTATTTATCCGCAGGGTTGACGTCAAGGCATCGAGTGGTCTTGGTGCCGCCGCGATCTGGCATCGCTTCGAACAACACAGAACATATTGGTGGGTGCACGTCCCGCTTGGAACGCACCACCGCTACGACAAGGAGAATTTCATGCAAAGAGTCGCTGAGCGCGTCAGGCAAGAGCCCCAGATGCCGCAAGGTTCGGCAGCTGTTGCCGAGCCGGCCTCGAGCGCGACGGCGACCGCGTTCCTCGCCGATTTCAAGGTCATCCGCCGCAACGGTTCGGTCGTTGGCTTTGAACCCAGCAAGATCTCCATCGCCATGACCAAAGCGTTTCTTGCGGTCAACGGTGGCCAGAGCGCGGCCTCGGCAAGGGTCCGTGAAATGGTCGACCGGCTCACGGGCTCGGTGGTCAACGCACTGACTCGCGGCAAACAGGGCGGCGGAACCTTCCACATTGAAGACATCCAGGATCACGTCGAGCTCGCGCTGATGCGCTTTGGCGAGCATGAGGTCGCGCGCGCCTATGTGCTTTACCGCGAGCGGCGCGCCCAGGAACGTGCGGCCGCCCGACAGGAAAGCGATGCCGCCGCCCAGGCAGCACTGCATGTTGTGGAAAACGGACATCGCCAGCCACTCGACATCGAGGCGTTGCGTGGACTGATCAACGCCGCCTGCCTGGGGCTCGGAGAGTTCGTCAACGCCGAGACCGTGCTCGCCGAAACAGTTCGCAACCTCTACGACGGCGTGCCGCTCGAAGAGGTTTACAAATCGGCGATTCTGTCTGCCCGGGCGCTCATCGAGAAAGACCCAGCCTACAGCCAGGTTACCGCCCGCCTGCTGCTCCATACGATGCGCCGCGAAGCGCTGGGAGAAGAGGTGTGGCAATCCGACATGGCGACGCGCTATGCCGAGTACTTCCCGGCTTTCGCGCGGCGCGGTGTGGAAGCCGGCCTCGTGGACGAGAAGCTGCTGCAGTTTGATCTTCGCCGGCTGGGAGCCGCGCTCAAGTACGAGCGCGACCTTCAGTTCTCCTATCTCGGGCTGCAAACCCTTTACGACCGCTACTTTCTGCATGTCGATGAGGTGCGCTTCGAACTGCCGCAGGCTTTCTTCATGCGGGTCGCAATGGGTCTGGCACTCAATGAAATTGATCGCGACGCTAGGGCGATCGAGTTTTATGAACTGCTCTCCACGTTCGATTTCATGAGCTCAACGCCGACCCTGTTCAATTCGGGCACGCAGCGCTCACAGCTGTCGTCGTGCTACCTCACCACCGTATCCGACGACCTCGATGGCATTTACGAGGCGATCAAGGAAAACGCGCTGCTTGCCAAGTATGCAGGCGGTCTCGGTAACGACTGGACGCCGGTGCGTGCGCTGGGCAGCCATATTCGCGGGACCAACGGCAAGAGCCAGGGGGTTGTGCCGTTCCTGAAGGTGGTTAACGACACTGCCGTTGCCGTCAATCAGGGCGGTAAGCGCAAGGGCGCGGTCTGTGCCTATCTTGAAACCTGGCATCTGGACATCGAAGAATTTCTTGAGCTTCGCAAGAACACTGGCGATGACCGCCGGCGCACCCACGACATGAACACGGCCAATTGGATCCCCGACCTGTTCATGAAGCGCGTGATCGAAAACGCCGAATGGACGCTGTTTTCACCTTCTGACTGCAGCGATCTGCATGACAAGGTGGGGCATGACTTCGAGCAGGCGTATCTGCGATATGAGGCCCGCGCCGCCAGTGGCGAATTGAAGCTGTTCCGTAAAGTTCCGGCGATGCAGCTTTGGCGCAAGATGCTGTCGATGCTGTTCGAGACCGGCCATCCCTGGATCACGTTCAAAGATCCGTGCAATCTGCGCAGCCCCCAGCAGCATGTGGGCGTCGTGCACAGCTCCAACCTGTGCACCGAGATCACGCTCAACACCAGCGACAATGAAATCGCGGTGTGCAATCTGGGTTCAGTGAACCTGGTGGCGCACATGCGCGAGCGCAATGGCCAGTGGGAACTCGATCTCGACAAGCTCAAGGCAACCATCCGAACCGCGATGCGGATGCTCGATAACGTGATCGACATCAACTACTACGCTGTCGGCAAAGCGCGAAATTCGAATCTTCGCCACCGGCCGGTCGGTCTGGGCATCATGGGCTTCCAAGACTGCCTGCATCTGTTGCGGGTTCCTTATTCAAGCCAGCAGGCGGTTGAGTTCGCCGATTCATCGATGGAGGCGGTCTGCTACTTTGCCTATCTGGCATCGACGGAACTTGCCGAAGAGCGCGGGCGCTACCCAAGCTTCAAAGGCTCGCTATGGGACCGCGGCATCCTCCCGCAGGACACGATCCGTCTGTTGCGCGAAGAGCGCGGCGGTCATGTTGAGGTCGATGAAACCGAACGCCTCGACTGGGCCACGTTGCGCGGTCGCATCCGCGAGTTCGGTATGCGCAACTCCAACTGCATCGCCATAGCCCCCACCGCCACGATCTCCAACATCATCGGCGTCTCCGCCTGTATCGAGCCGACCTTCCAGAACCTGTATGTGAAGTCCAACCTGTCTGGAGAGTTCACGGTCGTCAACGAGTATCTGGTGCGCGATCTCAAGCGACTGGGTCTCTGGGACGAGGTGATGGTGTCAGATCTGAAGTTCTTTGACGGATCGCTCGCACGAATCGACCGCATCCCGGCAGAGCTGCGCGAAATCTACGCGACCGCCTTCGAGGTTGAGCCTTCCTGGCTGGTCGAGTGTGCGTCGCGTCGGCAGAAGTGGATCGATCAGGCGCAGTCGCTGAACATCTACATGGCCGGTGCGTCGGGCAAACGGCTGCATGACACGTACATGCTTGCCTGGCTGCGGGGTCTGAAGACCACCTATTACCTGCGCACGCTGGGCGCTACGCACGCCGAAAAATCAACGACCGACAAAATTGGGCAGTTGAATGCGGTGTCAGCAGATGGCGGTGCTGCTGCGGCGGGGTTCAGCTATGCAGCGTCAGCATCACCTGCAGCGATCGCAGGCGTATCCGCAGCAGCCGCACACAGTGAACCGATTGCGCCGAAGTTCTGCGCAATCGATGATCCGGAGTGTGAAGCCTGCCAGTAGGCGTGGAATTGCTGTGTGATCGTTGCAAGGCTATTCATTGCACCGTAAGATTCGGGTCATGGAAAAAAATTTTTCTCGCCCGCACAAGTTGTTACCAAAGCAAGTTAAAGCGAGATATTAAATGCTGTCCTGGGATGATGTGTCTGTAGCGGCTCCCCCTACACGTCGTGCTCCGCCGACGTCGCCTGTACTTTCCCCGCGCTCGGCCGCGCCCACACCGATGGGCGAAATGTCTGTCATGGCTCCGCCCCCATCAGTTGAGCCTGCAAAGGCCACCCACTCAACCGCGGCTTCCAGTTCCCGCCGTGTGCGAGTCGAAGATAAGCGAATCATCAACGGCAGCGCAGACGTCAACCAGCTGGTGCCGTTCAAGTACAAGTGGGCCTGGGAAAAGTACCTCGCCACCTGCGCGAACCACTGGATGCCGCAAGAGATCAACATGAGCCGCGATATCGCGCTCTGGAAATCTCCGGACGGCCTGACAGAAGATGAGCGGCGATTGGTCAAGCGCAATCTCGGGTTTTTCGTAACCGCAGACTCGCTGGCCGCCAACAACATCGTACTGGGCACCTATCGGCATATCAGCGCGCCGGAGTGCCGCCAGTTTCTGTTGCGGCAGGCCTTCGAAGAAGCGATTCACACGCACGCCTATCAGTACATCGTTGAGTCGCTGGGGCTTGATGAAGGCGAGATTTTCAACGCCTACCACGAGGTCAAGTCGATTCGCGACAAGGACGAGTTCCTGATCCCGTTCATCGACACGCTCACCAATCCTGATTTCGTCACGGGCACGCCAGACGCCGATCAGAAGCTGCTGCGCTCGCTGATCGTGTTCGCCTGCCTGATGGAAGGCCTGTTCTTTTACGTGGGCTTTGTGCAGATCCTTGCGCTTGGCCGTCAGAACAAGATGACCGGCGCTGCTGAGCAATACCAGTACATCCTGCGCGATGAGTCGATGCACTGCAATTTTGGTATCGATCTGATCAACCAGATCAAGCTCGAGAACCCGCATCTCTGGACGCCTGAGTTTCGCGAAGAAATCCGTGGCCTGTTCCGACAGGCGGTCGAACTCGAGTATGCCTATGCGGAAGACACCATGCCGAGGGGGGTGCTTGGCTTGAACGCGCAGCAGTTCAAAGGGTACCTGCGCTTCATCGCCAACCGGCGAGCTCAGCAAATCGGTATCGAGCCGGTCTTTGCCCAGGAAGACAATCCCTTCCCGTGGATGAGCGAAATGATCGATCTCAAGAAAGAGCGCAACTTCTTTGAGACCCGAGTCATTGAGTATCAAACCGGAGGCGCGCTCAGTTGGGATTGAATTTCTCCATCCCCTCTCGCACCAGGGCGGCGGCCCGCAAGGCCGTCATGCCCTCGCTCCCCCACCCGCTTCTGAAAACGCCGAGCTCCTCCAGCCGGCGTTTTTCTTTTCAGCGCTCAGCCTCTGAGCGCTCCCCCGAATTCATTAGCGTAAGCGCAGTCTGCCTAGTGCGGATCCACGCTTGCGCCGATGAATGGCCCGCCTGCCGCTTTGCCTCGATGCTTGCTGGCGCGGGTCTCCATTACCGCAACTTCATCTGAAGGAGATTCACCATGGCAACAGCCAAGAAAGCGGCAGCAAAGAAACCGGCGGCAGCGAAAAAGCCGGCGGCAAAAAAAGCGGCAGCCAAGAAGCCGGCGGCAGCGAAAAAGCCGGCGGCAAAAAAAGCGGCAGCCAAGAAGCCGGCCGCTAAAAAGGCGGCAGCGAAAAAGCCAGCCGCCAAAAAAGCCGCAGCTAAGAAGCCAGCCGCTAAAAAAGCCGTAGCGAAAAAAGCCGCCAAGAAGCCTGCGAAAAAAGCAGCTAAAAAAGCCGCCAAGAAGCCTGCGAAAAAAGCAGCGAAAAAAGCCGCTGCCGCCCCTGCCCCTGCGGCAACGCCTGCGCCTGCTGCGCAACCGCTCAATCCGGCGGCTGCCTGGCCGTTCCCGACCGGGAACCGTCCTTAAGGTTTAGGCCCGGCACACTTCGGGCTTGAAGCTTGTACGGGGCAGCGTTCACACGTTGCCCCGTTTTATTTCAGCTGCGCGCCGGCGTTCGCGCAATTCCGCAAGCGAGCCAGGCACCGGTCAGGTTGCCAGCGGCCGCCACCAGCACCGCAGCGCGATAGCCCCCGGTGAGATCAAACAACCAGCCTGCCAATACCGGCAAACAGATCGCAGCCAGGCACCATGCGACATACAGTCGGGCCGCCAGCGTGGCAAAGAGATCGCGCGGCCATAGGCGGGGCAGATACCCGGCACTCGAGCCCGACATCAGCCCATACCCCGCGCCCAGCATCGAAAGTGCGATGAGCGCCGAAAGTGGTGTCGGCCAGAGCGTGACCAATAACGCGCCTGCCGCCGCGCAAAGATTCGCGCCGATCGAAACCGTCCGCATCTGCCAGTGATCAACCAGTCCGCCCCCCGCGAGTCTGGACGCTGCGATCACTCCGGTGATGAGGGTGGTTGCCCCCGCCGCCATGGCCGGGCCCGCGCCATAGGCATGAAGCATGGCCGCAGCCTGTCCAAGCACCAGCATCCCGGCCGACGCAGCCAGAAAGAACACCGCGAACAATCTTGTAAACGCGGGGTCAGTCAACGACACAGGTGCAGGCGGGGTCCTTGAGGCAGACTGCGACAACAGCGTGAGGCCGGCGCGCCGATATAACCATGCGCCCGCCAGGCCCGCCGATAAAAGCGCTGCAGCGAGCAGCCACAGTGTCGGGCCGATTCCCCAAAGCAGCAGCGTGGCGCTGAATACCGGCGCTCCGATCATGGCCCCGATCGGATAAGTGCTCACGACATATCCGTTGGCCAGGCCGCTGGGCCTTGGCATTGCCTGATTCACACACTGCTGGACTGCGGTAAACGACAGGCCGCCGCCCAATCCAAACAGAACGCCGTAGCCTGCGAGCAGCAGCCAGAACCCCTGCGCCTGCGACACGATCATGATCCCCAGCGCGCCAAGCGCACCCGCCGCCGCAATCAGCACCGAGCCGTCGATACGACGGGCCAGCATCGGCAACAGGTTCATGCCCACGGCAAGCGCCACCGTGGCGCAGCCAAACACGACGCTCATTTCGGTTCGGGACACGCCGAGCTGCTGCTCCATTGGGCGCAGGAAAACGCTGAATGCGTAAATTGTGCCGAATGGAATATTCAGCGCGCTCGCCACCACCAGGGCCGCGAGCGCACGGCCACGCGCCGCGCGCGCATCGATGTCAGTCAAAATACAGGCTCTGCGACAAGGAATCGGGACTCCGCCCTGTGTTGGGTTACGATCATTGCGTCAAGTAAGCGCTTGCGGAGGAATGGATGCGAGAGGTGCTGTGGCTCGTCGTCGAAACAGTCGGCAGCCTGTTGGCAGCGGCCTGCGTGCTCAGGCTGTGGATGATATGGCTTGGCATGGCGTTGCGCGACCCGGTCGGACATTTTGTGTTCACGTTCACTGAATGGCTGGTGCGACCCTTGCGGTCTGTCTTGCCCCGTCGCGGACATTTCGATGGCTCATGTCTGCTGGCGGCAATGCTGCTAGCACTCGCCCTGTCGGTGGTCTTCGTTCTGCTATTCGCTGTGCGAACACCATCGTTCGGCGCGGTGGTGCTGCTGGCCGTGGTCTGGCTCGCGCGCTGGGCGCTCTGGCTTGTGATCGGGGCCCTGCTGCTGCAGGTGATTCTGTCGTGGGTCAATCCTCATGCGCCCATCGCGCCGATGCTGCACAGGCTCACCGACCCTCTGCTCGAGCCAGTGCAGCGTCGGCTGCCCCGCCTGGGCGGCATTGATTTGTCGCCGCTGGTGGTTCTGCTGATTGCGCAAATCGCGCTCATCGCATGCCGGGCGCTTGAACCGGCGATCTGATTGCTGACAGAGCGGTGCGCGGGCCTACCAGGGCGCGCGGCCGTAGGCTGAAGCGAATCTGGCAGCAAGAAGTGCGCGATCGATCGGATGGTTTTGAGCACCCGCATGCTCGATTTTTGTGGCTCCCAACACGCTGCCAAGGCGCGCTGACTCAAGCCAGGTCCAGCCCAGCGACAACCCGTAGAGCAGGCCGGCACGATAGGCATCGCCACAGCCCGTGGGATCGACCGCTTTCGCTATCGGTACCGCATCAATCGTCTGGCGCGTAGCGCCTTCAAAGAGCGTGGAGCCTTCGGCGCCGCGCGTCACGATCAGCGCTTTGACGCGCGACGCGATATCGTCTTCTGACCAACCGGTACGTTCGCAGAGCAGTTTTGCCTCGTAATCATTGACGGTCAGCGCAGTGGCCGCGCCGATCAGTTCGCGAAGTTCAGCGCCGTCAAACATGGGCAGACCCTGCCCTGGATCGAAAATGAACGCGATACCCTGCGCCGCGAACTCTCGCGCATGCCGCAGCATCGCGGCCTTGCCGTTCGGCGCAACGATGCCCCAGGCCACGCGCTCGCCGTCGGCCTGTGCACTGACCTGGTCGGCGCTTCCCATTGCGCCCGGATGGAAGGCGGTGATCTGGTTATCCGACAGATCGGTCGTGATAAATGCCTGCGCGGTGTACTGATCGTCGAACGCGCGGACGCGGGCGGTATCGATACCCAGCCCTGCAAGCCGCTGCAGGTAGTCAGCACCATCACGACCAATTGCAGCCAGTACCAGCGGGTTACCGCCCAGCTGCCTCAGGCTATAGGCGATGTTGGCTGCGCAGCCGCCGAATTCGCGCTTGAGACGCGGGGTGAGGAACGACACATTGAGCATGTGCACCTGATCGGCCAGGATGTGATCCTTGAAATGACCGTCAAACACCATGATCGTGTCATACGCCACCGAACCGCTGATCATCACCCGTTCAGACATCATCAATCTCCTGTAATCAACATGCGGCTAGTGCCGAACGCCTGCAAGACACGCCCAGCCCTCGCGCTGCGCAAATACCTGTAGACCCACCTGCGGATAGAGCGCGCACAGCTCGTCAGCCTGCCGCTCGAGCAGTCCCGAGAGCACCAGCGCGCCGCCCGGGCGCACCAGCGATGTCAGCAAGGGTGCGAGCAGGCGCAGCGGATTGGCCAGGATGTTGGCGACCACCACATCGGCGGGCTGCGGCTTGGCGGACTCGGCAGCCAGCACGTCAAGCACCACCCGATTGGTGTGCGCGTTGTCGCGTGTGCTCGAGAGCGCCTGGGGATCGATATCGATGGCGGTCACGGGATTCGCGCCCAGCCGCGCCGCAGCAATGGCGAGGATGCCCGAGCCGCAGCCGTAGTCGATCAGCGATTGCCCCGGCGCAAGATTCGCGTCGATCCATTCGAGACACATCCGCGTTGTCGGATGGCTTCCGGTCCCGAACGCAAGCCCCGGATCGAGCACGATCAGGGCCCGCTCGCTGGCGTGTTGGCGTTGGTTCTCCAGATGCCAGCTGGGAACAATCAGCAGGCGCTGACCGACCGGGATGGGTTCAAATTGCGACTGGGTCAGCCGGACCCAATCCTGATCAGCAAGCGATGCAGTGCTGAACGTTGGCACCGCGCTTTCGCAGAGCGTTGCCGCCCGGTTGAGCATGGCTGCCGCATCCAGGTCGGCATTGATCAGTACGCGCAAACGGGTACGAGCCCAGGCGGCAACGGGTACCGGCTCACCAGGCTCACCGAAGATCGCCTGTTCATCGGGTGAGTCTGCGTCGGCGTCCTCGGCTTGCACCGACATCGCCCCCGCCTCGATGAGCGCATCCGACCAGCGCTCCACCTGGTCACCGGTGACGGTGAACAGCAACTCAGTCCACATGCGTCAGCCAGCGGTCCTGCGCTGGGCGAGCTTGTTTTCAAGGTAGTGGATGGAGGTGCCGCCCGCCACGAACCGCGCATCGGCAAGGAGTTCACGATGCAGCGGCAGATTGGTAAGAATGCCCTCGACCGCCATCTCGGATAACGCGATTCGCATACGACGAAGCGCCTGCTCTCGAGTGTCGCCATAAGCGAGCACTTTGCCGATCATGGAGTCGTAGTGCGGTGGCACCACATACCCTGTGTAGGCATGGGAATCGACCCGGATTCCAGGGCCACCGGGAGGATGCCACGCGGTGATCCGACCCGGTGACGGTGTGAACCGGTACGGGTCTTCAGCGTTGATTCGACATTCAATTGCATGACCGCGCAGCACCACATCACGCTGCTTGATTCGAAGCGGTTCGCCTGCGGCGATTCGAATCTGCTCTTGAACGATATCGATACCCGTGATGAGTTCGGTCACCGGATGCTCAACCTGCACCCGGGTATTCATTTCGATGAAGTAAAACTCGTTGTTCTCGAACAGGAACTCAAACGTGCCGGCGCCGCGGTAGCCCATTTTTCGGCATGCATCGGCACAGCGCGCACCGATCTTGTCGAGGAGACGCCGTGAAATGCCGGGGGCCGGGCCTTCCTCGATGATTTTCTGATGCCGGCGCTGGATCGAGCAATCGCGCTCGCCGAGGTAAATGGCGTTGCGCCCACCATCAGCGAGCACCTGGATCTCGATGTGACGCGGATTTTCGAGAAACTTCTCGAGGTAAACCGACGGGTTTCCAAAGGCTGACTGCGCCTCGGACCGCGTCATGGTGACCGCGTTGGTGAGCGCTGCCTCGGTATGAACGATTCGCATGCCGCGGCCACCGCCACCGCCAGCGGCCTTGATGATGACCGGGTAACCCACCGCCCGCGCGATACGCAAGACCTCTTTCGGGTCATCCGGCAGGGCGCCCTCCGAGCCTGGCACCACCGGCACGCCCGCTTTCTTCATGGCGTCTTTGGCGGACACCTTGTCGCCCATCAACCGGATGGAGTCGGGCCGCGGACCAATGAACACGAATCCGCTTTTCTCGACGCGTTCAGCGAAATCGGCGTTCTCGGACAGAAACCCATACCCTGGATGAATGGCTTCTGCGTCGGTGACTTCCGCCGCACTGATGATGGCCGGAATGTTCAGATAACTTTCACGCGACGGAGGCGGACCGATGCAGACCGATTCGTCGGCCAGCTTCACATACTTCGCCTCGGTGTCGGCCTGCGAATGGACGACGACCGTCTTGATGCCGAGCTCGCGGCAGGCGCGCTGCACTCGAAGCGCAATCTCGCCGCGGTTAGCGATCAGGATCTTCTCGAACATTCGAGGCTCCGGGGTCGGCCGTGTTCAGGGTTCAATCACAAAAAGCGGCTGACCGAATTCGACCGGCGAGCCGTTTTCGACCAGCACCGCTTTCACCGTGCCGTCGCAATCGGCTTCGATTTCGTTCATGAGCTTCATGGCCTCGATGATGCAGAGCGTATCGCCCTGCTTCACCTTGCTGCCGACTGACGCAAACGCCTCAGAGCCAGGCTGCGCAGACCGATAAAAGGTGCCCACCATCGGCGACTTGACCACATGACCCGAGGTTGACGAGGCTGACGCGTCAGACGACACAGACTGAGCGGACTGCGCACCGGCTGCCGCGGGCAAACCGGTTTCCGGGGCCATCATGGGCGCGGCAACGATGGGCGCGGGCACCACCGCCGGCAGTGCCACGGTTTGGGTTGCAGGTGCCTTGACAATGCGTACCCGACCCTCACCCTCCGTAATCTCGAGTTCCGAGATGCCTGATTCGGACACCAGATCGATCAGCGTCTTGAGTTTTCTTAGATCCATGATCGCGCCTCCGACGAACCGCCAGCAGACTGCAGCATCTGTGCGCGGCCGCCTGTCGCGGCAAGGCCATTCCAGAGGCGGACTGACCCGGTAACTATTCGCCAGATGCGGAAAAGATCGCGAATTTTAGCCCAACTTGCGCTCAGAACCTAGCGAAAATCGCGGTTGGATCCGGTTCAGCCGGACGCGACCAGGGCGGACTTCCGGAGCGTATCAAGACGAAATCGTCCGAGAATTCGATCTCTGACGCGCCCATCTCGATCGATCACGACGGTAAACGGCAGCGCCGCGGAAGCATTTCCAAATGCGCGGGTCAGTTCCGCCCCACTGGCTCCGCCCTGGAGCAGGGGGTATGAGAAACCCGATTTTTTCGAGAATTGTTCAATTTTGGCTGCCGAATCAATTCCGATTCCGATCACTTGCACGCCTTTTGGCGCAAGTTCGCGCTGCAGCGTGTCCAGCTCAGGCATTTCTTCGACGCAGGGCGGGCACCAGGTCGCCCAGAAGTTGATCACCATCGGCCGGCCACGCAGACTGGCACTGTCAAACGGTTTGCCCTCGGCATCGGTCCAGGCGGTGGCAAGGAACGTGTGAACCGCTGCGCCCCCGGTATCAGCCTGACCCGCATCCTGACGCGAGGCAAGCCACGCGCCGCCTGCGAGGCAGGCAAGCCCGAGACCACCCAGCATGAATCGACGGCGCCGACCGACAGACGGCGGCAGCGGGTTACTGCCACTGATCATGGCTGCGCTCCAATGCGCTCGCGAAACGCGGCAAGGTCACCGCGCTCGGCAGCGCCCGAGGCCCCGCGCCTGAGCGCGCCGCGCAGGTCGTCGGCCATATAGAGCGACACCAGCACCGGCTCGCGACGCCACTCGAAAACGAGCGCCTCAACGGAATCATTCGGATCTCGAAAATGCGGCAACGTGAGCACATCGAACTTCAACCGCTGGTCAAGCAACCGCATTTCGATCTCTTTGGCGTTGTCGTAGAACAGCTGCAGATGAATCGGCGCGTGCTCGGCGCAGATCCCTTTCCAGACCGCGCCGGTGAGGTAGGGATTAAATTCCGCCAACCGCTCCATGAGTTCAATGGCCACATGCCGTCGCCGCGCCAGCCGCTCCTCATGTTCAGGGTCGAACAGTTCAAGGTGCTCGCGCAGCGCCTCGTCGACCTCATCCCCGTCCGGCATGACACCGCGTGGCGCCTGTGCCCCACCCAGCAGCTGACGCGCCGCCTTGAGCTTGGCGGCACCGTAATCGAGACCGGACTCAGCAATCAGCCGGGCGGCGGCGGCGGCAATCTCGAGGCGCAGGGAATCAGGGTGGTCATTCATGGCATTAGAATCGCGTGTTCCTGCAATTATCGCTCCGATGCACATTCACATTCTCGGGATCTGCGGCACCTTCATGGGCGGGATCGCCGCAATCGCCCGGGAAGCGGGCCACCGGGTCACCGGCTGCGACGCGGGTGTTTATCCGCCGATGAGCGACCAGCTTCGCGCGCTCGGTATCGATCTGATCGAAGGCTATGGCGCCGATCAGATGCGACTGTGGCCCGATCTGTGGGTGGTCGGCAACGCGATCAGCCGCGGCAATCCGCTGTTGGAAGCGATTCTCGATTCAGGCGCTCGCATCCAGTCGGGTCCGCAGTGGCTTTCCGAGCAGGTGCTGCATGGCCGCCACGTGCTTGCGGTGGCCGGCACGCATGGCAAGACCACGACAACCGCGATGCTGGCGTGGATTCTCGAGTGCGCCGGCCGCGCGCCAGGTTTTCTCATTGGTGGTGCGCCGATTGATTTTGATCGCTCGGCCCGGCTCGGAATCGGTGAGCCTTTCGTGATCGAAGCCGACGAGTACGACACCGCGTTTTTCGATAAACGCTCGAAGTTCATCCACTATCGGCCGCGCACACTGGTCTTAAATAATCTGGAGTTCGATCACGCCGATATCTTTTCCGATCTTGCGGCAATCGAAACCCAATTTCACCATCTGGTCCGTACTGTGCCGGGTACCGGCCGACTGATCGTCAACGGCTGCTCGCCCGCGCTTTCGCGGGTACTTGAGCGTGGTTGCTGGAGCGAAGTCCAACATTTCCTGACGGATGCCGGATGGCGTCTTGGCAAGGCAACACCCGACGACTCGGGCTCGGCCATGCGTTTTTCAATTCTGCTTGGGCAGGAGAGCGTGGCAGAGGCGCATCTGTACCAGCCAGGCGCCCATAACCGCGCCAATGCGCTGGCCGCGATCGCTGCCGCCAATGCCGTGGGCGTGGCGCCCTCAGAGTCTGCCGCCGCGCTCGCCCGATTCGGCGGCGTCAGGCGCCGGATGCAGACTCGCGGCGAGCAGCGCGGTGTTACCGTGATCGATGATTTCGCGCACCACCCAACCGCGATTGCAGAAACCATCGCCGCATTACGCGAGCAGCTTGGCCCTGATCGAAGAATTCTGGCTGTATTCGAGCCGCGCTCAAACACTATGAAGCTGGGTACGATGCGCGCGCAGCTTGCCGACAGCCTGCGAGGCGCCGACCTCATCTACTGTTATCGCGGCGGGTTGTCCTGGAATCCAAGCGAAAACCTTGTCGCGCTGGGCGAGCGGGCCTGCGTCGAGTCTGATCTCGACCAGTTGGTCGGGCGCATCGCAGCCGACGCGCGCGCCGGTGATCGCGTTCTGGTCATGAGCAATGGCGGATTCGGCGGCATTCATCAGCGTTTGCTCGCAGCACTCGGAACCCTGCGATGACGGCCGGGACACCCTGTCAGCGACTGATTTATCTGCATGGCTTTCGGTCATCGCCGCAATCGTTCAAGGCCCAGCGACTCGCGCACGCCATGGCGCAGGCCCGGCGTGCCGCCGACTTCATCTGCCCGGCTTTGCCGGCATCGCCCGCTGCCGCCATGCGACTGATTCTGGAGCAGGTGCAGCCCAACGAACACGACGTGGTGGTTGGCAGTTCGCTGGGCGGCTACTACGCCCGATACCTTGCCGAGCAGTGTGGCTCGCGCACGGTGCTGCTCAATCCGTCGGTGCGCCCGGCCGAATCTCTCGCCCGACACCTGGGTCGGGGAACCTTGTTTCATAGCGACCAGCCATTCGAGTTTCTCGCTGATCATCTGCAGGAGCTGAGTGCGTTCGAGGTGCCACAGGTCAGTCGACCCGATCGATGCCTGTTGATCGCGGCCACCGGGGACGAGTTACTGGATTGGCGCGAGATGGTGCAGGCCTGGGCTGGGGCGCAAACCCTGATCATCGAAGGCAGCGATCATGCGCTGTCAGACTTTGATCGCCATATCCATCGGGTGCTGTCCTTCGCAGGCATCGGGCTGGCGCCCGCATCGTTCAATCCTGATCGACCGACCGGAGACCCATATCCATGAAGCTGAAAGACAAGGTAGCCATCATCACTGGTGCGGCCAGCGGGATTGGCCTTGCAACGGCGAAGGTGTTTGCCGCCGAGGGCGCCCGGGTGGTGCTCGCCGACATTGATGCCGACCGTACCGAGACCGCTCGCGCGGCGGTGGCTCAGATCGGCGGCGACACGCTTGGACTGCGGGTGGATGTGACGGACCGCGAAAGTGTGGATGCGATGGTGGCGGCAACGCTGGCACGTTTCGGCCGAATCGACTGCCTGGTGAACAATGCCGGCATCACCAAGGATGCGAGGCTGGTGAAGATGACCGAGCAGCAGTTCGACACTGTGATCTCGGTCAATCTGAAGGGCGTTTTTCACTGTTCGCAGGCGGTCGTTCCCACGATGCTCGAGCAGGAAAGCGGCGTGATTCTCATTGCCTCATCGGTGGTGGGCCTGTATGGCAACTTTGGCCAGACCAACTACGCCGCCACCAAGGCGGGCGTGATCGGCTTTGCCAAAACCTGGGGGCGCGAGCTCGGGCCCAAAGGCATTCGAACCGTCGCCGTTTGCCCGGGATTTGTCGCCACACCCATTCTGGACACCATTCCGCCTGCCGTGATGCAGAAAATGGTCGACAAAGTGCCCATGGGGCGATTGGGGCGTCCCGAGGAAATTGCCCGCGTGTACGCGTTCCTTGCCTCGGATGAAGCAAGCTACATCAACGGCACCACAATCGAGGTATCCGGCGGCATCATGATGTAAGCGCGGGCCCCTGGCCCGCAGCGGTCCGCCACTTCGCGCACCGCAGACCGCAGGATCCCCCCGGAGGTGCAGGCGTTGGCTGCAACACAGGTTCTGTTTGAAGAAGCGGGCGACTTCAAGGCCGCAACGGTTCTGAGCGAGGCGGGCGCAAGCCTGCAGGTTGAGCTCGCCAGCGGCCGACGCGTCAAGATCAAGGCGGCCCACGTGATGCTGCGCTTTGATGCGCCGGCCGTCGGTGCGCTGATCCCGGCTGCCCAGCAGCTCGCTACCGAGCTCGATATTGATTTTCTGTGGGAGTGTGCCCCGCCAGACGAATTCGGCGTCGAGCAACTGGCCGCCGACTACTTTGGTGGCGCGCCCGGCGCGGTGCAGTTCACAGCGCTATTGTTGCGTCTTCACGGCTCGCCGATTCATTTTCAGCGCAAGGGTCGCGGTCGTTACCGGGCGGCGCCCGAAGACACCGTACGGACCGCGCTCGCGTCGCTCGCCCGCCGTCGCGAGATCGAGGCAAAAATCGATGCGATCGCGGAGCGAATCTGCGCGGGCGAGCTACCCGCCGAGATCGCAGCACGGCCGGCCAGCCTGCTGGTGCGGCCCGACAAGACGAGCATCGAGTGGCGGGCCTTCGATGCCGCGCTTCGCCGCGGCCACCTGACGCCCGAGCGGCTGCTGCTCACTATTGGCGCTTTCGAATCGGCGCATGCGCTGCACTTCGGCTGCTTTGCCGCTGAGCATTTTCCCGCGGGCACCGGATTCGATACGCGTGGCCATCCGGCTGATGCGCTCACGGAAACCCACCCGGAGCTTGCCCGCGCGCAAGTTCAGGCGTTTTCAATCGATGATGAATCGACCACTGAAATCGATGATGCGCTTTCGGTGACCGCGCTTGAGGGCGGCCGCTGGCGGATCGGCATTCATATCGCCGCGCCGGCGCTCGCGCTCACGCACGATTCGCCGATCGACCTGCTGGCCCGTGACCGGATGTCATCGGTGTACATGCCAGGCGACAAGATCACCATGCTGCCCGACCCCATCGTCGGGCAGTATTCGCTCGATGCGGGTCGTGAGGTGGCGGCGCTCTCGCTCTACCTGGATATTGACGCCGAGGGCTGGTCCATTGAGTCAACACACTCCACCGTCGAGCGTGTGCCTATCGTGGCCAATCTGCGCCATGAACAGGTTTCCGCCCAGATCACCGAGGCTGCCCTGGATGATCCGCACGCCGAATCGCAGCTGCCGTTTGGCCAAGCCCTCACGGTCCTGTGGCGCGTCACGCTTGCCTCGGTGGCCCGGCGCGAACGCGTCCGCGGCAAGCCCGAGCCGCGCTTTCGGGCTGACTTCAGCTTTCGAATCGACCGCGGCCCCGAGGGCGAGCGCGTGCGAATCGAGCCGCGGCTGCGCGACGCACCGCTGGACCGGATCGTCGCGGAAATGATGATTCTGGCCAACAGCCAGTGGGGCGGCCTGCTCGCCGAGCATTCGGTCCCCGGCATCTATCGCTCGCAACAGGCGGGGCGGGTTCGCATGAGCACCCAGCCGCTGCCGCACGAGGGCTTGGGCGTCGAGCAGTACATCTGGGCCACCTCACCGCTCAGACGCTATGTGGATCTGGTGAATCAGCGCCAACTGATCGCGCTGCTGAAAAACGAGCGTCCGCCGCTTGGCGCCAAGGATGCCGCGCTCTTTTCAATCATCTCGGCGTTCGATGCGCGCCATGGCGCGTATCAGGATTTCCAGCAGCGCATGGAGCGCCTCTGGTGCCTGCGCTGGATGACACAACAGGGTTTCGGACGGGCCGAAGCGGTGGTGGTTCGGGAAGACGTGGTCCGGCTCGCCCGCGCGCCGTTCTATTTTCGGTTGCCAGGCATGCCAGCGCTCGCAGCCGGCCGGCGAATCGTCGTCGATCTGAGCGAGCACGATGAGGTTGACCTGTCGGTGCAGGCGCGCTTCGTTGAAATCTCCGCGGCAACTGAACCGGATGACACGGCGATCGAGCCTGATGAGCCAGACGACAGCGCTCCAGCGCCCGCGGGCGAGCTGGCTCAGGCGCCTGCCAAAACCGATACCGTGCCTCAGCCAGAGGTGCGCTAGCCCGCACTGGGCGACCTCATCAGAAGCGCTGCAACGCAGGTGTTGCGGATCCGCCGAATCTGCCCGGCGACGCTCGCTGCGGCCGTGCTCTGTGAGACGATTCGGTTCCTCGATCCTGCCCCGCCGCGTTCGCGCCGATGACCACGCGCCCAGACTCCGATCAACCGGCTCAGCCATCCTCTGCCTCGGTCTCGCAGGCCGGGCGGCAGGCATCGCTTGAGCTCGATGCGATCGAGCCGCAAGGCATGTCGTCATCGAGCGCATCTGGCCAGACGCCCGAGGCCCCGTCGGTCAGCCAGACCCTGAGAGGCTCCGAGCCTTCCACGGCCACGGCGCAACCTGCCCTCCCTTCTGAGCCCCCCGAGGACGACCAGCAGCGCGACCCGGAAGAGGCCTCGCGGGCGCTCAACGAGGTGCAGGAGCTTCTGCGGCGCCATCAGGTAGTGCTCGAACTCGCGCACCGGCAACAGCACGGCGAAGACCCAGAGCGACACCATCTGGTCGAGCAGCTGGTCGAGCGTCAGCACTTCAATGAGCTGCGGCTGCGGCTCGAGCGACTCCACCCGGCAGACGTCGCTTACATCCTGGAAGCGCTGCCGCAGACCGCCCGGATCACGGTCTGGGACCTGGTCAAGGCAGAGCGCGACGGCGAAATTCTGCTCGAGGTCTCTGATGCGGTTCGCGAGTCGCTGATCCGCTCGATGGATACCGAGGAGCTGGTCGAGGCGGTCGAGACGCTGGATACCGACGAGATCGCGGAGCTCGCGCCCGATCTGCCGTCCGACGTCGTCGAGGCCGTCCGGCAGGGTCTGAGTCAGGAGGAGCGCGAGCAGTTGCGCGCCTCGATGTCGTACCCGGAAGGCTCGGTGGGCTCATTAATGGATTTCGCGACGATTTCGGTGCGCGCCGATTTCTCGCTCGAGGTGGTGCTGCGTTATCTGCGAACCTTCGATGAACTGCCAGACCATACTGATCAGATCTTCGTGGTCGACGCGCATGACCAGCTCGAGGGCAGCCTGCCGCTCGACCGGGTACTGATCAATCAGCCCGAAGTGCTGGTCGCTGATGTCATGCGGCGCGACGTGCTCGCGCTCGCACCCTACGACGACGCCACCGAAGCGGCGCTCGCGTTCGAACGTTACGACCTGGTGTCGGCGCCGGTTGTCGACCCGCACAACCGGCTGGTCGGACGCGTCACGGTTGCCGAGGCGGTGGACGTGATTCGCGAGGAAGGCGAATCCGTTGCGCTGGCGCAGGCCGGTCTGCGCGAAGACGAAGATCTGTTTTCCAGCGTCTGGCAATCTGCGCGCAACCGCTGGCTTTGGCTGGCGGTCAATTTATGCACGGCCTTCTTCGCTTCCCGTGTGATTGGCGCCTTCGAGGGCACGATCGAGAAAGTGGTGGCCCTTGCCGCGCTGATGCCCATCGTCGCTGGTATCGCAGGCAACTCCGGCAACCAGACGATGACGCTGATCATCCGCTCGCTGGCGTTGGGTCAGCTCACGCGCTCCAACGCGCGACAGTTGCTGATGAAGGAAATTGCGATTGCTGGCCTGAACGGCATCGTTTGGGGCGGCGCTGCCGGCCTGGTGGCCTGGTGGCTTTACGCCGATTCTCAGCAGGGTGCGCTGTTGGGCATGCTGATGCTGCTCGCGATGACGCTCAACCTGGTCGTAGGCGCACTGATCGCGATGGCAGTGCCGCTTGCGCTTGAGCGAAGCGGCCGCGATCCCGCCATCGGTTCATCGGTGCTGCTTACCTTCAGCACCGACAGCATGGGGTTCCTGATCTTTCTGGGGCTGGCAACGCTGTTTTTCAGATAAGCGCTGGCCGTGCCGCACGCCGTCAACCGCGCTTTACGCGCGAGGCACCGGCGCGCCAATCACGTGACCCACCTGCCAGGGGCGCGGAAGCTTCGCATGCTCGGTCATCACCGCACGCATGCGTTGTTGCAGGACCTCTGCCATCGGCGAGGTACGCCGGGTACGAACATCGACATGCATCGACAGCGACTCATAGGTGGCGGCGAGGAAGCCCTCGTCGGCGTGGAACATTTCGATGAAAAAATGAATGCGCTTGGCGTCATGCGATAACAGGCGCGCTGCAAAGCGTAGCGGCTCCCCCAGCTTCACCTCACGCAAAAAGTTCAGATGGGTTTCAAGCGCGAAGGTGGACACCTGGTGGCGTGACCGGTACTCGGGCGAGAGCCCCAGCCAGTGAAAAAAAGGCGACGACGCATCGTCAAAGGCAACGTGGTAATAGCCCACGTTCATGTGGCCGTTGTAGTCGATCCATTCAGGCTTGACCCGAACGCCGGGAGGCTCGAAAGGGGTTTCGATGACCGCGGGCATTGTCGGTTCCTGGTCGAGCGCGCTCAAGTCTCGACATACCAGCGGCCATCCTGCTCAAAGAGCTTGTAGGTGCGAAGCGCCGGGCATTCCGGGCCATCGACCAGTTCGCCGGTATCCAGGCGGTATTGCGCCTGATGCAGCGGGCACTCGATCAGATCGCCCAGCACGAAACCATCGGTGAGTCGGGCATGTGCGTGGGTGCACAGATCAGCAACAGCAAACACACCGCTATCACCACGACAAATTGCGATTTCGTCTGCACCGGCCGCGTACGCTCGCGACTCTCCGGGACCGAGCGACTGAACCGCATCGGTGACATCAATCCTGGCCATGTGAACCCATTCCTTTTGAGGTGAGGCGACAATTATCGCGCACACAGCACCGCCGTCGTGTATCGCCGTGCTGCATCGGCGATAGCCTCGCGGGCGAGTGGAATCGCTGGCCGCGCTGACTCGACCAGCGGAACCGAGTGAGCCGATATCAGGGCCTTGAGCGGGGCTGCGGCCACCGCGAAATTGACGTTTTGCGGAATGTCGCCCGTCACCTGCGCAATCCTCAGCGCATTGAGCTTGGAGACCACCACCCCAATCACCTCGCCGTGAGCGTCAATGAGCGGGCCCCCACTGTTGCCCGGCTGAACCGGCACATCGATCTGAATCTGCAACGGGTTGTCACGCAGGCCAGTCAGCGCGGTCACCATTCCAGCGCCGAGCTGTCCAGATGAGGACAGGACCCCCCTCAGCGGAAATCCGTAAATGACCACGTCTTCGCCCTGCCGTGGCCGCGCATCGCTACGCAGTACAGCCGCCTGGTCCACGGGGCTAGACTTCAAGAGCGCCAGGTCGGCTCGCCGGTCGATCGCGATCAGTTCAGCGGTCTGGCCATCACCAAGTCGAATTTCACGGCAATCCCGGATAACGTGTTCATTGGTGACCAGATGCCCCGCTCGGCTCACAAAGAAGCCCGACCCGGTGGTCGGCCGAGGCCGCGCGGCGGCGGGTGGTGCGGCGGGTGCGCCCGAGCCCGCCGCAGGGGGCGAGGGGCTCGCCAGAACGGGTGGGTCCGGAATGGCCCCGACACTGGGTGAGCGTTGCGAAGGCGCGGGCGACCCAGGCACTGCCGCGCCGGGCTCTGCGGTGGCTCCTGGGGCGGTTTCGGAACCGCCGGGCAGCTTCAGTGCCAACGCCTGGGGTCGCCAATCGCGCCCCAGCCTCTGACCCTCGATCAACTGATCGCCCGACAACTGGCCGGCTGCCTGGCGGCGCACGGCTGCCGCACGCTGCGACAGGAGGTCGGCAATGGCCAGATCACCCACCCGCAGCGCCGAGTCCGATGCGATCTGCGCCCAGGCGTAGGCATAGAGCGCCGAGCGTTCAACCGACGTGCCGTCCAGATACCACTGGGCAAGCGCCACCTGGGCCGCCGGATTGCGCCGATCGGCCGCATAGTGCATCCACTGTGCCGCCCGAATTGGATCGCGCGCAACGCCGAGCCCCGCTTCAAAGGCGCGGGCCAGCGCCAGCGCGGCGTTGGAGTCGCCCGCCGACGCAGCACGACCGAACCAGCTGGCCGCCCCGCGCGGATCGCGCTCGGTACCGTCACCCCGTTGCATCGCAAGCGCATACGCAGTCTGGGCCACAGCGAGCCCGCCCTCGGCTGCCCGCCGGTACCAGTCGGCCGCCTGGGTCTTGTCAACCGACCGCCCCCAACCCTGCGCATAGCACTGCCCGACCCGAAACCAGGCCTGCGGCAGACGCTCGCGTGCGGCCTCGTCGAAACGCTCACAGGCCGCGGCCGTATCACGCGCCGGGCCCTGTACGCGAAGCAGGCGCTCACCTTCACGCAATGACTCGGCAGCTGCAGTCATGGTGGAGACGCCGGGCTCGGCCGCCGCCCTGGGGGCGGTGCCACCGAGCATCGCCGCCACCGTCAGGATGAGCAGGGGAAATCGACGCATTGCGCCAGCATAAGACAGACGGCGCCGGCGCATGCGGCTTATCGGCCCGAGCGGCGGTCTTCCCGCTCTTGGAGAAAGGTCGCGCGAAGTTCGCGCAGCCGCGCATCCACTTTCGAACTCGCATAGAAATCGAGCTGGCGCGTGCGCTGCGCGGCCTGCAATTGCTCGATCGCAGCAATCCAGACGCCGTTCATCGTATGGACTTCCGCCATCGCAAGATGGGCCTTCGCCTGGTTGCCCAGCGCCGCTTCAGCGCGCGCAAGCAGCGTCCACAGTTCGGTGTCCGAGCGCGCGGATTCGAGCGCCTGCTCGCTCGCCAGCACCGCGGCCGACCAGTCACCAAGCGCTGACAGCGCGCGGATTCGCGCGCGGGCCAAGGCCCGCGTAGCCCCCAGACGTTGGATCGCCTGATCCGCGATCGCGAGTGCCAGGCGCGGCTGCCTGGCCTCGAGTTCGACCAGCACCGCAACATGCTCGACAAACGAATGCGGCGAGGCGAGCGCCTGCCGGGCGAGGTTGATTGATCGGCGCGCGCCCGACAGGTCACCCGCGACCAGCGCACCTGACGCAATCGCGTAGTGCCCCACCGCCGGGCGGACTGCGCCATCTTCGATCTGGCGCGCCATGATCTGGCTCGCACGCTGCAGCCCCTCCGGACTGCGATCGGCGAGCACCCGGTACCGGGCGCGCAGCATCATGAATTCGATGCTGTCAGCGTGTTGCCGGTAACGCAGCGCCATCACGCGATTTTGGATATCGCTCATCCGCTCGCCAGATAGCGGATGGGTGCGCAGGTAACCCGGCAGCGCAGCCTCTGACAGACGGGAGGCCGCCTGAAGGCGCCCGAAAAACTCGACCATGCCTTGCGGATCGAAACCAGCCTGCTGCAGCATCTCAACGCCGACCCGGTCTGCTTCCCGCTCCGCATCGCGGGAAAATCCGAGCATCTGCTGCATCTGTACAGTGCTACCAAGGGAGGCCAGTCCGACCGCGGCCTGGGGATTGGAGCGCGCTGCAAGCAGTGCCGCGACCAGCGAGGCCACCATCACGGATGAGGTCTGCTGTTGCGCCGCGAGCATCCTCGCCACGTGTCGCTGGGTGACATGCCCCAATTCATGGGCGAGCACCGAGGCGAGTTCAGATTCGGCCTGCGCGGAAGCGACCAGCCCGGTGTGAACGCCGATATAGCCGCCCGGCAGCGCAAACGCGTTGATCGAACGGTCATCGACCGCGAACAATTCAAAGCTGAAACCGCTCGCCGCCGGTTGAGCGGCGAGCCGCGCCGCCAGACGGTTGAGATAGTCGGCAAGTTCAGGGTCATCGAGCAGCGCGCGCTCCCGCCGAATCTCGCGCATGATCGAGTCGCCCAGCCGCCGTTCGGCGAGCGGGGAGAGCTGATCGCCGGCCGCGTCGCCCAACCGCGGGAGGTCAACCGGTTGCGCGCAGACCGCGCTCACGTTAACCAGCCCCAGTGACAGTGCCACCAGCAGCGGCCGCGCACGCGGCAAGATCCAGGATGCGCACAAGCTCATCCGGATATCATAGCCCCACCGCCCTTACCGAAAACCACGATGCTTACCCACTTCGATGCCGCCGGCCAGGCGCACATGGTCGACATTGCCGACAAGGCCATCACCCGCCGGGTTGCAATCGCCCAGGGATCGATCCGAATGCAAGCCGCCACCCTCGCCCGTGTTCGCGACGGCTCGGCAGCAAAAGGCGATGTGCTGGGAATCGCCCGGATCGCAGCCATTCAGGGCGCCAAGCGCACCGCTGATCTGATCCCGCTCTGCCATCCGATCGCACTGACTCGCGTCACGGTCGAATTCTCAATCGACGAATCGGCTGCAACCGTCCACTGCCAGGCACGTGCCGAATGCGACGGCCGCACCGGCGTTGAAATGGAAGCGCTTACCGCGGTTCAGGTGGGCCTGCTCACCATTTACGACATGGTGAAGGCGGTGGATCGCGGCATGGTGATCAACAATGTCCGGCTGCTCGAAAAACACGGCGGAAAAAGCGGTTCTTGGGTCGCCGAAGGCTGAGCGGGTCGTTATCGACAAAACCCCAATGAGCACCTGCCTCATTACCGGCGCCGGCGGGTTTGTCGGCGCCGCGCTGGCGCGCTGCCGGATCGATCGGCTGCAGCACACTGCGGGATCCGGTCACGAGCGACTGCTGTTGACCGATCGCCTGCCGCGCCCCCTGTGGTGTCCGGCGCATCACCCCGACATTCAATGGGTGGAGGGCGACATCGGGTCCGCCGGGTTGCTTGATCAGCTGTTTGCTGCGCCGATTGATCGAATCGCGCATCTGGCCGGCGTGGTCAGCGGTGCGGCCGAGGCCAATTTCGATCTTGGCATGACGGTGAATCTGGATTCGAGCCGCGCGCTGCTTGATCGGTGCAAGTCGCAGGGGCAGGCCGGACGTGTGCCCCGGGTGGTCTTTGCCAGCTCCATCGCGGTGCATGGCGTACCGCTTCCTGCCGCCATCGACGATCACACCCCCCCGTCGCCCAGCCTGTCGTATGGCGTTCAAAAGCTGATCATCGAGTTTCTGATCGCCGAGCTTTCGCGCCGCGGCTGGATCGACGGCATCAGCTTGCGGCTTGCGGGCGTCGTCGCAAGGCCGGCGCTGCCCAATGGCGCGCTGTCGGGTTTTAACAGCGACCTCATCCGGGAGACGCTCGCAGGGCGTCGTGTGGTGTCCCCGGTATCGGCGGATGCGGTGATCTGGCTTCAGTCGCTGCAATCGGCAGCAGGCGCGCTCGATGTGGCCTTGTCCAGCGATGGGGCCGCCCCCGATGGCGCGCGGGTGGTTCAGCTGCCAGCCGTGGCAGCCAGTATTCGCGAAATTCTCGATGCGATCAGCAAGGCAAGCGGGCACGATGCCCATGCGCTCGTCGACTTCAAACCCGATCCGGCAATCGAACCGATGTTCGGTCGATGGCCGCGCATGCGGCACTTTGAGCGCGCGCACGCGATGGGGCTGGCCGCTGACGCGAGCCTTGCGGCGCTTATTGAGGCGGCGATGAAGCGCAAAGCAGAACACACTACTTGAACAGCAGGTTTGGCAGCCAGGTCGAGATGACTGGAAACGCGATCAGCAGTGCCAGCCGTATGACATCGGCCACCACGAATGGCGTAACGCCTCGATAAAGCGTCATCGTGGACACATGCGGCAGCAGCGTACGCAGCACAAACAGATTCATGCCGACCGGTGGGCTGATCAGGCCGATCTCCACTACCACCACCACCAGAATTCCAAACCATATCGGGTCAAAGCCCAGGTGCACCACCAGCGGAAAGAGCACCGGCACGGTAAGAAGAATCATCGACAACTCTTCCATCGCGGTACCCAGCAGCACATAGATCGCGCAGATCGCGATGATGACCGCCATCGGGTGCAGCTGAAACTGCGCGACGAAGTTTTTCAGATCGTCGGGCATGGACGTGAAGTTCACGAAATTGGCGAAAATCAGCGCACCGATCAGGATGCCAAACAGCATGGCTGTGGTCCGCGCGCTCTCAACCAGCACCTCGACCAGCGTGCGCCAGGTGAGCGCGCGACGCGCCAGTGCAAACACAAAGGCGCCGAATGCGCCGATCGAAGCGCCTTCGGTCGCAGTGAACACACCCCCGTAAATACCGCCCATCACAATGACGAACAGCAGGATGACGCCCCAGACGCCACGCAGCGCCCGCATCCGGTCTGGCCAGGGCGTGCGTTCGCCGCGTGGCCCGCTTGCCGGATCACGCCAGGTCTGCCAGGCCACCGCAGACATCAGCAGCAGGGTTGCCAGAATGCCCGGCAATAGTCCTGCGGCAAACATTGCACCGATATTGACTTCGGTCATCAAGGCATAGATGACCATTACGACCGACGGCGGAATGAGAATGCCCAGGGTGCCGCCCGAGGCGATCGATCCGGTCGCGAGCGCATCGCTATAACCGAACTGCCTCATTGACGGATAGGCCACCCGCGCCATGGTGGCCGCCGTGGCGATCGACGAGCCGCAGATCGATCCAAAGCCCGCGCAGGCCACAATCGTTGACATGGCAAGCCCGCCACGCCAGTGGCCGATGAATGCATAGGCTGCCCGGAACAGCTCGTGCGAGAGGCCGGCGCGGCTCACAAAATTGCCCATCAGAATGAACAGCGGCACGACTGACAGCGTGTACGAAAAACCGGTTTCGTACATCAGCGTACCCGCCGACGCGAGCGCCGGATTCCAGCCGCGCACCAGCGCAAGACCAAAGAATCCGACCACGCCCATGGCAAAGGCGATGGGAAGCCCCGCCAGCGCGAGCAACATCATCGCGCCCAGGCCCAGCAGCGCCTCGGTCACAGGATGCCTCCGCCGTCATCGCTCGAGGCCCGCGGCCCACCCTCGGGCGTGCGCAGGGCCTGCCAGGCGAGGACGATATGGATGATGGCCGTGGCCACCGTGAGCAAGGCCATGAGCTGCACCACCGGCGCGATGGGCAGCTTGAGCGTCTGCGTGACATCACCCGCCGCAGAAAAACGCATGGCCCTGAGCCACAGCAGCCACGCCATCCCTATAAGCGCCGCGGCGCAGCCCAGCTGAACGAAGATGGCGCCGACTTGCCTTAACCGTGGAGGCGCAAGCCTCACCAGGCTGTCGATCGTGATGTGCTCTGACTTGCGCGAGACCATCGGCAGACCCGCGAAGATCAGTACGGCCATCATGGCTTCGCTGACCTCGAAGCTGCCGCGAATGGGCGCGTTGAACACATAGCGCAACACCACATCAACAAAGGTGAGCACCATCATCGCAAACAGCAGCGCGGCGGCCAGCATTTCCAGCGCCTGCTCGGGGCGCCAAGTCTTCTGCGCCGGCTGGGTTGCCGTCAGCTCAGGGCGGCCATCGCCTGGTGCTGGGGAGTGGGTCACGCGGGTGTCTCCGGCAAGTGTTGTTGTTGTCGCTTCAGGGTTGGCGTCCGGCAAAAGCAAGCCCCGCTTACGCGATCGGCTACTCTATCAAGCTTTGCTGTTTCCTCGCATCCCTTCGGAGTCTGGCATGTCCGAACCCACCCGCGCTCAGCGTCTGCGCTCGCGAATCACCGTCGAAGGCCCTGATCGGGTTGCCCACCGCACTTTCCTGCGTGCCATGGGGCTCGACGATGAAGCAATCGCCAAGCCTTTCGTGGGCGTCATGAGCACACACGGCGAGAACACGCCCTGTTCGTTGTCGCTCCGACCGCAGGCCGAAGCAGCCAAGACCGGCGTCTCGATTGCGGGCGGTACGCCCTTCGAGTTCACCTCGATATCGGTATCAGACGGCGTGTCGATGGCGCACCAGGGGATGCGGATGAGCCTGGTCTCGCGCGAGCTGATCGCCGACTCCATTGAGCTAGTGGTGCGCGGACACGCCTACGACGCGCTGGTGGGATTCGCCGGCTGCGACAAAACGCTGCCGGCCATCATGATGGCCATGGTGAGGCTCAACGTGCCGTCCGTGTTTGTCTATGGCGGTGCGATGCTGCCAGGCCGCCATCAGGGGCGAACCGTCAGCACCGTCGATGCCTACGAGCGGGTGGGCGCGCTGCATGCCGGCACCGTGTCGCTCAACGAACTCGATGCGCTCGAGCGCGATTGCTCCCCCACGGTGGGCTCGTGCCCAGGCCAGTTCACCGCCAACACGATGGCGATGGTGTCCGAAGTATTGGGATTCGCGCCCATCGGCTCGGCGATGCTCCCAGCGGTGTACTCCGACCGCATTGCAATGGCCCGACACGCCGGCCAGATGGTCATGCGAATCCTGAAAGAGGGCGGTCCGCTGCCGCGCGAGCTGGTCACCCGAGAAAGCCTCGAAAACGCAGCCGCTGCCGTGGCAGCCACTGGGGGCTCCACCAACGCGGGCCTGCACCTTCCCGCGATTGCACATGAAGCGGGACTGCGCTTTACCTTGGACGATGTGGCGGAAGTCTTTCAGCGCACCCCCCTGATTGCCGACATGCAGCCTGGCGGAAGGTACCTGGCTCGCGACCTGCATGAGGCGGGCGGTGTGCGGGTGGTGCTGCGCGAACTGCTGCGGGGCGGCTGGCTCCACGGTGATTGCCCCACCGTCGAGGGCAAGACCCTGGCCCAGGTGTGCGAAGCGGCGCCCGCAGCCGATGGGCAGGTGGTTCGTCCGGCCGAGTCGCCAATCCATCCCACCGGCGGCGTGGTGGTGTTGAAGGGCAATCTTTGCCCGGATGGCGCCCTCATCAAGATCGCAGGGCTCAAGCGGCTCAGGTTCGAGGGTCGGGCGCGTGTCTTCGAAAACGAAGAGGCCTGCACCGCCGCCGTGCGCGAACGTCGCTTCCAGGCAGGCGATGTGCTTGTGATTCGAAACGAGGGCCCGCGCGGCGGTCCTGGGATGCGCGAAATGCTGGGCACCACAGCACTCATTTACGGTCAGGGCATGGGCGAAGCGGTCGCGCTTCTCACGGATGGCCGCTTTTCGGGTGCGACGCGTGGGCTGTGTATCGGCTACGCGAGCCCCGAGGCCGCGCGAGGCGGCCCGATCGCGCTGCTGATCGATGGCGATCCGATTCGAATCGACTGCGAGGCCCGTCGGATCGATGTGCTGATCAGCGACGAGGAACTTGCAAAACGACGCGCCGCCTGGCGGCCGGCACAGCCCGTCCGACTGGCCGGCGCACTCGAAAAATACGCTGCACTGGTCGGCCCGGCACACCTGGGCGCAGTCACCCACAGCGGCAACCTCGATTGGCCGCTCGAATGACTGAACTTGCCTTTCTCGGAACGGGTCTGATCGCCACGCCGATGATCCGCAGGCTGCTCGCGGCAGGCCATCGCGTACGCCTCTGGAACCGCACGCGCGAGCGTGCCCTGCCCCTGGTGGAAGCGGGCGCGCGCTGGGCGGATTCACCCCAGGCTGCGGTGGAGGGAGTTGCAATGGCGGTCATGTGCCTGACCGACGCCCGAGCCGTCGAGGCCGTCGTGTTTGGACCCAATGGCCTGGTGAACGCGCGGCCACAGCCCACCCTCCTGATTGACCACAGCAGCATCGACCCGCAGGCCACGCGAGCGTTCGCCGCGCGACTGGCCGAGGCCGCCGGCTGCGTGTGGGTCGATGCGCCCGTATCGGGCGGCGTGGTCGGTGCAACCGCGGGTCGCCTTGCCATCATGTGCGGTGGCGCGCCCGAGGCGGTTGATCAGGCGCGCCCGGTGCTGTCAGCCTATTCGGCCCAGGTCACCCGAATGGGTCAGTGCGGCGCAGGCCAGGCCACCAAACTCTGCAATCAGGTGATCGTCGCGGCAAGCATCGCTGCCATCAACGAGGCGGTGCGACTCGCACAGGCGAGCGGCGTCGACGCTGCGAAGCTGCCGCAGGCCCTGGCTGGCGGCTGGGCGGATTCGAAACCGCTACAGGTCTTCGCGCCCAGAATGCTCGCTGATCAGGTTGAGCCGATCGGCGCTGCCGACACCATGCTGAAAGATCTGGATACCGCCATGGCCGCAGCGCGCGCCGCTGGCGTACCGATGCCGGTTGCGGGCGCCGTCACAGAGTTGTTCCGACAGCTCCACGCCTGTGGCCTGGGCGAGGCCGATCCGTCTCGGCTTGTGAACCTGTTCAAGCGCGCCTGACAACGCCGCGCCCGAACAGGCAGGTTGATCGGCTGGCGCTTATCGGCCAGCGGCCAGCTTCTTCAGCTCTTCGCGATACTCGGTCACGATCGCAGTGCCGTTCAGGCCCTTGTCGTTCACGGCCTTCACCCACTCCTGTTCGAAGCGCGCGGTGCGATCGGCCACCGCCTTCACGAGCGCGGCATCGGCTGCAATGATCTGTCCGCCTGCTGCCTTGAACGCGTCGAATCCGGCACCAGCGTTCTTGTCCCAGACCTTACCGACCGCGCGGGCCATCGCCTCGCCAGAGATACGGGAAATCGCGTCCTGATCGGCCTTGGAAATTTTCTTCCAAGCCGCCTCGTTCATGATGACCGCGTGGCTGTCCGAATACAGACCGCCAGGGAACGCGGTGGAGAACTTCAGGAGCTTGTCCAGCTTGAACGACACGATGCTCTCACCTGGGAACATCACGCCATCGACCACGCCTGTCGAGAGCAGCTCAAACGACTCAGGCGCGGGCTTGGACACCGCGATCGCGCCCAGCGCGTTGGCAACGTCGGCTGCGATACCGCCGCCCACCCGCATCTTCAGACCCGCGAAATCATCAATGGTGCGGATCGGCCGCTTGGCGTTCCAGAAGACGCCCGGGCCATGGGTGTAGATCGTGATCAGCTTGACGCCCTTGTGCTCATTGAGCTTGGCGAAGTGTTTGTCGTAAATGCGCCAGAGCGCAACCGACGCCACCTCGGCGCTATCGCCAGCAAATGGCAGCACGCCGATTCGAGTCATTGGAAAGCGTGCTGGCGTATAGCTGTGCGAAATAAAGGCCACGTCGGCCAGGCCGTCGGCCACCGCATCAAGATGGTTCACCGCATTGGCCGCTGCTTTGGGCAGCAGACGCATCTTCACGCGCCCTTCAGTGACCTTCTCAACCTCCTGCATCCAGGGGCTCATGCCGTCGCGAACCAGCATGTGCGAGGGCGGCACCCAGGCCGAGAAGCTAAGCGTCACCGACTGGGCCGACGCGGTGGAATGAATGCCGGCCGCAGCCAGCAGGGCTACACACAAGGCGCGAAACTTCACGGGACTCCTCCGTTGTTCTGATGAGAATTCAGTTCAAGCATCTGTCTGACTGAGCGACTCGGTGAGCGTAGCACGCGTGCGAGCACATTGCGCCGGGCCAAGCGGTGTCAGCGGCTGCACGATCCGGTATCGGATGCTGATACCCCCGTGTCGCAGGCTGGCAAAACCTGGTCGCGCCCGCTGATGATTTGGCCTCTGCTTCTAGCGCCAAGCCCAACCGGAGATCTCAATGAATCACGAAGTGCTGATGCGAACGCTTCCGCTTGCGATCGCACTGACCTTGATCAGCCTGACCGCCACCTGGGGCGCGTTGATCGCGATGCAGGAAACGCCGACGGCGCGCTCACCGTTCGCGTTTGCCGCGGCACTGTGGCCGCTTCAGGCGCTGTTTGTCTGGCGCGGCGCGACCAGAAAACAATCCACCGATCCACAGTCCGTCAACGCGAACACGCCCACCGGGCCAACCGGCTCACCATATCCCCAGTGACACGCCGCTTGCGATCGCAGCGCCCAGCTCTCGCGCCTGCTCGAGCGCTGAGTCAGGCAGACGCTTGTCAGCCAGGATCGCCTCTGCGCTCTGCGCGTGCGTACACACCAGCAGTGGTTCGGCAACCGGTCGCAGCCGCCAGCCCGCAGCAATTCTCTGCATCTGCCGAATCGCCCCCTGCCCGTCCGATCCGGCGCTGACGATCAGCGCATACGGCTTGCCGGCCAGGCGCTCAAACGCCGGGTAATAGGTTCGATCGAAAAAATCTTTCATCATGCCGGCCATGCTTCCGAGCATCTCCGGACATGCAAATATCAGGGCATCAGCCCGCAGCAGATCATTGTCGGTGGTCTGGTCGCAGCGCACGCGCCTGATGATCATCTCCGGAGCGCTTGCCCCGGCGGCCCGCTCTGCCGCCTCGGCCAGCGCACGTGCCGCCCCGGTGGCCGACCACCAGACGATCAATAACGTCCGGGCTGGAGGCGCTGCCTCACGGGGCGCCTGCATCACGCCCGGCTGGCGCCCGGCATCGGATGAAAGCTGTCGGGCCGGGCGCGATCCCACCATGCGCGGTAATGCGGGCCGCACTCTGCAGCCCCGCCCGGCACCAGCAATGCGCCCTCAGGCAGAAAGTCGTAAACCTCGGACAAAGGCCGGCTGTCATCCTGACCGATCCGCCGCATGATGTGATGCGGCCGAAGCTGCGATGGATGGACAAGGCCCGCCGCCTGCAGCAACTCTCGTAATGCCTCGAGCGTGTTGTGGTGAAACTGGAACACGCGCTGCGCCTTGTCGGGCACCACCAGCGCACGCTGGCGCAGGGGATCCTGGGTTGCAACGCCGGTCGGGCAGCGGTCGGTGTGGCAGCTGAGCGACTGAATGCAGCCCAGCGCAAACATGAAACCTCGCGCGGCATTGCACCAGTCGGCACCCATCGCCATGGCTCGCGCAATGTCGAACGCGGTAATGATCTGGCCGGCAGCACCCAGCTTGATCTGCGAGCGCAGCCCACAGGCCACCAGCGTGTTGTGCACCAGCAGCAGTCCATCGTGCATGGGCATGCCGGCACGATCCATGAATTCCGCAGGCGCGGCGCCGGTACCGCCCTCCTTACCATCGACCACGATGAAGTCTGGCGTGATGCCGGTTTCAAGCATCGCCTTGACGATCGCAAACCACTCCCAGGGATGACCGACCGCAAGTTTGAATCCGGTGGGTTTGCCTTGCGCAAGCCGCCGCATGCGTTCGATAAAGGCGAGCAGCTCGATCGGATTTGAAAACACCGTATGGCGGGCCGGCGATTCAACGGTGACCCAGGGCTCAACGCCCCGCGCCTGGGCAATTTCCGGCGTGACCTTGGGCGCTGGCAGCACCCCGCCGTGGCCCGGCTTGGCGCCCTGCGAGAGCTTGAGTTCAACCATCCTGACCTGCGGCTGGCTGGCATTTTCGGCGAAGCGTTCATCGCTGAAAGTGCCGTCGGGCTTGCGCGCACCGAAGTAACCCGAACCAATCTCCCAGATCAGATCGCCGCCGGGCTCGCGGTGATACTTCGAGATCGATCCTTCGCCGGTGTCGTGCGCAAAGCCACCCATTTTCGCGCCCCGATTGAGCGCCAGAATTGCGTTGGCCGATAAAGCGCCAAAGCTCATTGCTGAAATATTGAAGACCGACGCCTGGTAGGGTTGCTCGCGCGAGGCGCCAATGGTTGTCCGAAAGTCGGCGGACTCAATCGTCGAGGCCAGAATCGAGTGATGAATCCACTCGTAGCCATCGCTGTAAGGGTCGAGCTTGGTGCCGAACGGACGTTTGTCGAGCACGCCTTTCGCTCGCTGGTAGACGATTGCACGCTGCTCACGCGAAAAAGGCACCCGCTCGGTATCGGACTCGAAGAAGTACTGGCGGATCTCGGGTCGAATCTCCTCGAACATGAAACGGAAATGTCCGATGATCGGGTAGTTACGCAGGATCGCGTGCCGATCCTGCAGCAGGTCGTGTACGCCAAGCGCGGTGAGCAGAGCGAGCGCGAGCGGCACCGATCCGTGCAGCCAACCGCCAGCGTACGCGCCCGCCGAAGCGAACGCCGCGAGGACCACCGCGCCCAATGCCCAGTATCGTTGCAGGCTTGCCATGGCTGCTCCTTGCAGAGTGTCGGAGCGAGTCTGCCTGTGCGCTCGACGGAACTCAAGCCCCGAAGGATTGCCCACCTGGCAGCAGGCCGTATGATCGTGCCTGTGAACGCCCGATTTCATCCACACCTTTGCCTACCCCGCGTGATGCGCGCTGCGGCATTGATCGCCCTGTCGCTGGGCGGCCTGTCAGCGACCGCGCACGCGCAATCTTCGGCCGGAGCGCATGTCCACGGTCAGGCGCGCCTTGACCTCACGATCGAAGGCCGTACGCTTCGGATCGAGGCTGAACTGCCGATGGAAACCCTCACCGGGTTCGAGCGCGCACCCCGTACCGATGACGAGCGCAGGCGGCTTGACCGCGCGCTTGAGACGGTTCGCCTGGCCACGCTATTCCGGCCGTCAGTCGATGCCGGCTGTAAGCCCACCGCACAGACCTATCGATGGTCTGGATCATCGGACAGCGCCCCGGGCGTCGCTGCCCTGCCTGCTGACGAATCGCACACCGACCTTCTTCTGACGCATGAGTTCGAGTGCGAGCGTCCCGCAAAGCTCGGGTCCATCGACATCGGGCTGTTTGAGGCATTCAGCCGCCTGCGCCGGATTGAAGCCCGGGTGGCGGGCCCGTCGGGCACGCAGGCGCGCACGCTGCAACGCAGCCGGCGGGTGCTCGAGGTGTCGCGCTGACCAGGCGCTGCACGCTGATCAGCATGCTCCCCGCTCAAGATGCGCCACCCCCTGATGCCGGATCGGCTTCGCAGGGGCTCGGCACGCCAGTGGTCGAGATTGCTGATCTCGAGTTTCGGTACGGCACCCAGGACACCCCGCTGCTGCGCCTTGAGCGGCTTGAGGTGGCGGCGGCTGAGCGACTGCTGATCGTCGGCCCGAGCGGATGCGGCAAGAGCACCCTGATGTCGCTGCTCGCCGGCGTGCTGGTCGCCAACCGGGGACGGGTTGCAATCCTGGGTACCGATTGGCGCGCACTCAGTCCGTCAGCCCGCGATCGCCGACGCGGTGATCACGTGGGCTACCTGTTTCAGCAGTTCAATCTGCTCGACTGGCTGCCCGTGCTCGATAACGTCTGTCTGCCGTGTCGGTTTTCAGCGCGCCGGGCAAGCCGAGCCACGATCCGATCCGGCAGCATCGAGCGCGATGCAGGCCACTGGCTCGAGGCGCTGGGGTTCGGCCGCGCGCGCTGGCGGCAACCCGCCGGCACACTGTCCGTGGGCGAACAGCAGCGCGTGGCCGCCGCACGCGCGCTCATCGGCACGCCAGAGCTGCTGCTTGCCGATGAGCCGACCTCGGCGCTCGACGATGCCAGGCGTGATGAATTCATGTCGCTGCTGCTGTCGGCCTGCGAGCGGGCACAGAGCGCGCTGGTGCTGGTAAGCCATGACCGCGAACTTGAACGCCATTTCGATCGTGGTCTTGCGCTGGGAGCGGATCGGTGAGCGCCCTGCTCGCACTTGCGGCACGCAGCGCCTGGGCCCGGCGGTTTACGCTGGTGCTCACGATCGCGGCGGTTGCGGTATCAACGCTCCTGCTGCTTGCAACCGAGCGCCTGCGCCACGATGTCCGGCAAAGCTTTTCCCAGGCGCTCTCTGGCACCGACCTGATCGTGGGGGCACGGGGCAGCCCCACACAACTGCTGCTCCACACCGTGTTTCATATCGGTCAGCCCACGCAAGGCGTGAGCCTGAGGCGGATTGAATCGATCGGCGAGTTGCCGCAGGTGGCCTGGGTCGTACCCATCGCGCTGGGTGATTCCTTTCGCGGCTTTCCGGTGATCGCAACCGATGAACGATTCATGCGCCATGTTCGCATGGGCGATCGCCAGCCCCTGCGGATTACACAGGGTCGCGACATACAGGGCCCCGGCGCCGAGGCCGTGATCGGCGCGCAGGTGGCGCGCCGACTGGGGCTTCGCGCGGGCGAGCGCATGACGCTCAGCCACGGCAGCGGACCGATCACCGAGGCCTCGCACGATGATCTTCCGTTCACCATCGTGGGGGTGCTCGCGCCATCGGGCTCGCCGATCGACCGCAGCGTGCTGATCAGCCTTGAGTCCATGCACGCGCTTCACGCGGGCTGGGTGGCGGGTGTGCGCCCGGTGCGCCCACAGCAGGCAGCGTCTCCCGAAGCAGGCGCACGACCCGCGCTGGTCTCGGCAGCACTGGTCGGGCTTCATGCCCGCAGCGCCGTATTTTCGGTGCAGCGACGGCTTCATGCCGAGCGCGAGGAGCCGCTCACGGCGGCGCTGCCGGGGGTGACGCTCGATGAACTGTGGCAGACGCTGGGAATGGGCGAAACAGCGCTCCGACTGATGGGTGCGATGGTGGCGCTGGCCAGCCTGGCAGGGCTGGTATCGGTCATTCTGGCGGGCCTGGAGGCTCGTCGACGCGAGCTGGCAATCCTGCGATCAATCGGCGCCAGTCCGCTTTCACTGGTGGCGCTGCTGGTGGCCGAGGGCACGCTCGCAAGCCTTGCCGGTATCGGGGTGGGCGTTATCGGCACGATCGTGCTCGGGCTCACCGCGGCAGGCCCGCTTCAGTCGCATTTCGGCATCGTGCTCGGCACGCAGGCGCCCAGGATGGGCGAGTGGCTGCTGCTTGCTGCGATTCTGGCCACCGGTATGCTTGCAAGCCTGCTGCCCGCCTGGCGTGCCTGGCGGCTGTCACTCGCCGACGGTCTGTCACCGCGATCCTGATCGCACCGACGTCTCGACAAGTCTCCGATGAAACCTCGTTTCACACTTTGGATTGGCACCTTGCTGCTGTCAGCGCTGGGGTTTGCGCTCGTACCCGCGCTCGCGCCTGCGCAGACAGCGGCGCCTTCATCAGCCGCTCCGCAAAGGCCATCGGCTGGGGCCGCCGCGACGGGCCAGACGGCGCCCCCCTTCAAGCTGCCCGGCAAAGCGATCGGCGGTGGCGTTCGAGAAATCGGCTGGGACGACCTCATGCCTGAGGACTGGGACCCGCTCAAGCTGCTCGAGGGCAAGGGGCTAGACGCGATCAGCGATGACGATCCGCGCAGCGAAGCGCTGATGCGTGAGATCCGCGAACAGTGGGATCAGGCGCCCGCGCGTGGCGAACTCGAGGGCTTGCGCATTCGAATTCCCGGCTATGTGGTGCCGCTCGACATGCTGGGCGGAGACATCCGCGAGTTTCTGCTGGTGCCGTATCTGGGCGCCTGCATTCACACACCGCCGCCACCGGCCAATCAGATCATTCAGGTGAGCTCGGCAAAGCGCCAATCCCTGCAAACCATGGACGCGGTCTGGGTGGTTGGCACGCTACGGGTTGCGCGCAGCGATACGCGCATGGGCATCAGCGGCTATTCGCTCGAGGCCACCCGGATCGAGCCCTATCGCGGCCCATCACGCTAGGGCGTCGGTTTTTCGGGCCCCAGCGCGGGCAGGCGAACCGGCCAGTGACACTTGCAGCGCGGGCAGGCTGCGGTCAACTCATCGAAGCCCGCTGCTGCGTGCGGGTAAGCCGGCGAGCCCGAGCCCGTCGAGCCGATGGGTGACTGCTGGCCCACCCGAAATCCATGACGGCCACAACCTGGACAGTCGGCCTGCTCGCCAATGAATTCGGCAACCATGAGCGTGCGCAAATAGCGCCGGAACGCATAGGCACCCGCGGCCAACCCGCCCAGCACCAGGGCTCCGTCAGACAGGCGTTCCGCTGTGCCCGTTCCCAGCGTTGCGAGCTCAACGCCGGCCGCAACCAGAATCATCGCCACCAGGCAACCGACCAGCCATAAATGCGCGTCAATCAGCTGACGCTCATACCAACGCCTGAACCCTTTCTTGGCAATGCCGGCGGCAAGCAGCCGCTGATTCGTGCGCTTCATGGTGGTGTCGTCGCAGGGTCTGCGCGTACTGCGTTCAGACGCTTGCTTAATGATTGTCGCGCGGCAGCCCCCGGGTGCTCGAGATGCGCTGATACGTGACCGCGAAATCCAGACAGGCGCCGTCGGAAAGCTGCGTGATGTGGCGGCGCTGCAGTTCCTGCCAGGGGGTCTGGCTCTCGGGGTAGCTGGGCGTCCAGGTGGCCTTGCGGCGCGCAAGCTCCTCATTGCTTATCAGGATATCGGCGCGACGCTTTCCCAGGTCGATCCGAACCCGATCGCCAGTGGTGAGCAGCGCAAGGCCACCGCCCACTGCAGACTCGGGTGATGCGTTCAGAATCGACGGGCTTGCCGACGTGCCCGACTGTCGGCCATCACCAACGCAGGGCAGCAAGGTGATGCCCTGACGCACCAGCGCATCAGGTGGCAGCATGTTGACCACCTCAGCCGCACCCGGGTAGCCGATCGGGCCCGTGCCGCGAATAAAGAGAATGCAGTCGGCATCAATGGCGAGCGCGGGATCGTTGATGCGC
>Ga0194116_10000437_pt1 | contig 74844 bp, 73 predicted proteins | sample TA2MahsurfametaG_4_FD_148617 | JGI IMG/M metagenome (GOLD analysis project Ga0194116, IMG submission 148617) | Freshwater microbial communities from Lake Tanganyika, Tanzania - TA2015008 Mahale S9 surface | ecosystem: Environmental > Aquatic > Freshwater > Lake | place: Tanzania: Lake...
TATAGGTATCCGCTAACTCTTTGGCATCTCTCCCCTCACCTAATAATTTTACAATTTCAGCGGCTTTCTCTTTGGACAATCTTTTTTTCTTCATAATTAGAATTTAATTGATAACTCTTAATTTTTAACGAGGGATGAAATTAGAATAATTTACTGAAATATTCTAATATATAACTTGAAAACAAGCAATTAGTGTGGACCACACTAATTATAGGGTATTTTACTATTGATTATCAATTAGTTAAGTTTGAACTGCGCACCAAATTGCGCACCGTGTAAATTGCTGATAATCAGTTTAAAAACTAATTACGGGGTAGAACCCGAAATGCACGCTTCATCTGTTCAATTTCACTACTACTTATACCTAATTTTTTTGCAACTGTGTGCCATTTTGCAATTTCACACTGCATATCGTTCAGTATTTTGGCTGCCTCTTCATTTTTTATTTTGTAATGCTTTGCTGTTTCTAACGCTAAAGAAATGTCCTGCTCATTGCTATTCTCCGAAATATTTAAAGTTAAGCCACTTCCCATTTCATTGGGATTCATATCATAAGCTGGGGATAACTGCCAACCATTATTGGTAAGTATAAATCCGTGATTTCGCAAATGGTCATCTGTGTTTGAAACCAAAATATTGAAAACTACTCTTCTCCAAAGCTGCTCTAAATCCGCTTTCACCAACGCTCCTTGCTGAATAATAAAAGCAACGATATCCAAATAACTTAATCCGTCATGAAAATCCGCTCCATCTTGATAACCCAACAATGTCATGGCCGATGCAAAGTGTATGCGCTTATCTTTTATTCTGTCAAATCGTTTAGACAAGAATGTATGGTGCTTTCCGGAAAATTGAAGTAGCCTTGCATCTGGTACATGAATACCACAACCTTTAGCTAATTCATGCAATACCATTTCCCAAGCACCAGTATTTTTATCATCTTTTGAACTTGGGAATTTAGCAATCCAAAGATTACCCTTTTCATCAAGTACACTAGCTTTAGGTCTCGCTCCTCCCAATGAAGAACCTGGGTCAATTAGCATGCTTAACCATTTGGTATACTCCGGATCATTAATAGCATCCTCTTTTTCTAATTGCAAACTGGCATATTCCAATTCACGAAGCGATGTCCAAGGAGGCGTAGCCATTTTCTTATGATTATTCAAAAACACACCATCTTGTTCCAACTTAAATCGTAGACCTCCCATACGATGAACATCAAAAACGCCCAATAAATAGTCACTCTCAAAAAGTGTTCTTACCTCACGACCTTCCAACTTAGCTTGCCATGCTTCTCTTCTTCGCATTAATAATCTTCCCCAACGATCAGGTGCAGAATCTAGGAATACTCCAAAATTATTTTTTCCTTCAGGCAAATATTGTTTCCCCTTGTAAAGCCCCAAATTAGGATCTAAATACAGGGTAGCTTGGCTGTTACTCAGCCATGCTTCATTGTATTCAAATGAAAAAATCTCCTTGTCCCTGACACGTTGTTCGACAAGCATTCCAATCAATTGAGGCTCCTCCATTGATTTCCAATCGGCGTACACCCAAATTACAGTTTCGTTTTTCTTCATAGGCCATTCGACTTTTTAGGAGCGCGTTTTGCTACGGTAATTCCTGCATCTTGCAATTTTCTACCTAAAGGGTCAGATGCTGCTACCATGGAAAGATCTTGCTCTAAACCTAGCACAAATAGCACTTGCAAGTAGCTACCAATGGCAACGGTAGGAATCCCTTGTTCGATATTGTATACTGTTTTTCTACTTATACCTGCGCGCTCTGCAACTTGCTCCGCACTGAACTTTCTACGCAAACGAGCAAGCTGAATATGTTCCGCGAGAACTTTTAGTACCTTGAGGTTTTTGGGCAAGATAGCTGGTGATGTTTTCATGTAATGCGTCTTATAATATGAAAATATATTATTTTTAATCCTTTTTATGACACATTATAAAATATTTGTCGAAAAATTTAAAACTGCCTGTTAATTAGAGATACATACATCTCGGTTAGGCACCAAGACGCAAATTTCATTTTTCAGTTTAGTTTTAATCCTATTCTTATACTCTGAGTATAAAATTGTGCTTGTTTTTAAACCAGAGAAGCTCCAAGATCAACCAATGGCATAATTTTCACGCATTCAATTGTGCACATAAACGGATTTTCGTTGTGCGCTTTTTAGACTCTATATTAGCCCCACCTAACAAGGCGTTTCAGGAGGCGAACTGTACCAAATCAACCGTGGTTTCACTGTTACCGGCCCGGACCGATACGAAATGGTTCCACGAAAACATCTACAACAAATGCGGCGTGGAGATTGAAATTTGGCGATGCGAAGAACTCAGCACCATTCCCATCGATGGTTGTGGTATTTAAACCCTGTCCTGACCCATCGATTCAGTATTGCAGAAGTGGCAGTATAACTACTACCTAATATGGACGGTTAACAATTATTGGGATGATTTTGGAGAAGTCATCCCATTTTTGTTTTCGTTGACGATTCTATCCCCAAACCCCTTATCAAAGACGGTAAGGAAAATGTACTTGAAGTAATTAAGGGTATTTAACTCCTGAATCATCTTGGCATCGGTTTCTGCCAAGAGTTGAGGAGTGGACATGTCAATCTTGTTGATTTGTGCCAAACCGGTAATACCAGGACGCACAGAATACACGCCACGTGAATCGCGCTCTTGAATCAGTTCATCTTGATTGAACAAGTTGGGTCGCGGACCCACCACACTCATATCAGCCACAAAGACATTCCACAACTGGGGTAATTCATCCAACTTTGATTTACGCAGGAAACTACCAAAGGGTGTTATTGAACTAGCGCTCGCCAAATGGGTGGCCACAGATGGGGCGTTTACATGCATCGAACGGAACTTAATCAAACGGAAAGGCTGTTTACCCTTACCAACTCGCTGTTGCCGAAAGATGGGAGAACCAGTGTCAAAATACCCGAAGATCATTAGTACAATTAGGATCGGACTCAGAAGAACTAAGCCGAAGAATGAAAATAGAATATCGAAAATACGCACCATCAAATAAATCACTTTTACATTTTTGAGTCTAGGGATTTCCCTGTTTCGATGTGCTGAAAATCTGGGAGGTATTTTTTCATGACCACTACAATATCTTCTTTGGAATAATTTTCTTTGGACAGTTCCGATTTAATTTCTGCTAAACAATCTTCCACTTCACCAAGACTTATACGCTTTGCATTTTTAATGACTCCCAAACTTTCATGGCTTTGCATGTCAAGGGCGTCTTCATCCGTGTAAAATTCTTCGTATAGTTTTTCTCCAGATGTATTAGAGGGGAAGAAATATGCTGGATATGGGTCTGTATCAGAAAGCTGACTTGCTTTTTGCTTAGCCTCGTCCTCCGAACTACATTCGTGTAGCTCTTTATCCATTGCTTTAAAGAAGTCAAGCGTGATGTCTTTAAAGTTAACCATTTCTTCAGGGTCCAGTTTAGGGAAGTAAATGTCACCCGAAGCACCCAGCAAGCAAGCTAACATGCAAATTTGGCCGCTTTCTTCAGGCGAAACAAAGAAGCGCTTTACATCTGAAGGGCACGAAATTGGTTGGCTCTTGAAAATTCGTTGGATATAACCATCTAGTAAGGACCCGTTCGAGAACGCCACATTGGCAAAACGCGCAGTGGTGATGTGTAACTTTTGGCTGTAGGCCATGATAACTTCTTCCATTAATTTCTTGGAAGCCCCCATCACATTTACAGGGTTGGCGGCTTTATCCGTGGATACACAAAAGAAATGTTCAGGTTTGTTTTGTAAAAGCAGATCAAGAAATTCTTTGGCCCGCATCACATTGTTGTCTATCATGGCTTCAATAGAAAACTGATTTTTTTCGCTTCTGACATGTTTGTGCGCCGCAAAATTAGCCACAATATGAAACGGCTTGTGTGCATGAAACATCTTGGCAAAAACAGGGTCACCAAAGTTCATTGGGTAGGTAGTGTAGTCTTCTGGCACAAACTGCCCCATGGTGCTGCGCAAGTCACGGGTGAGTTCTGTTAACCCATTTTCATTGGTATCTACAACCACCAATTTGCCAGGTTTAAACCTTAATATAGCTTTGATATAGGAACTACCTATTGTACCTGCACCACCAATAACCAAAACCGATTTACCCTGAATTTTTGAAGTCAGTAACGAATGATTCTTTTGAATATCCGCTTCAAAAAAACTCTGCTCACGTTTCGTGATGTAATCTTTGATGAATTGAGGGATGTTGATGAGGTGCATTTATTTATTATTCTGAAATGATTGGAAAGTCTTCATTAGGCCTTCTTTACTCGAAACCGGCAAGGGTTTACCTATGGCTGCCATTAATTTGGCATTACTAACTACATAAGATGAAGTTAACTTGTGTAAGCGCTCTGCATTTAGTGGTAAATGGAGTTTATCGCCTATGGATGCAACACCTTCTATAAACTTCTTTGAAATATTCCAAATCTTTGGAGCTCTATTTTGTGATTGCGCGATCAATCCAATCAAATCATTGGTAGAAAGTGGTTCATCATCGGCCACATTATAAATACCTGATGGGATATCCGCCCTTTCGATGAGCTCCTTTAAAATAAACATCAAATTATCAATACTACAGAAAGAACGTTTATTTTCAAAAGCCCCAAGTGTCCAAGGAATACTTTTTGAAACAATTTTATATAATAAATTCAAATTTCCTTTGTTGCCAGGGCCATGAATCATGCAGGGACGTAAAACATAAACCCGTTTGCCTTCTGCTATTGGTTTGGAAAAAATATATTGCTCGGCTTGCAATTTACTTTTTCCGTAATGAGTTACAGGATTTTGGGGGTGTTCTTCGGTTAGTTCTCTATCAACCTGATCGGCTACTGCCTTGACTGAACTTAAAGTAATAAAAACCATGGCTTCGGAGACTAAAAAAGCATCATATATTTTTTTTGTAAGATCTGTATTGACTTCGTAATACTCCTTTGCATCGAAAATATTTTTCAGGTCATGGGATTTACCAGCAAAATGAAGAATAACATTCCCATCAAGTTTAACTAAAACACTATTTCTTAAATCTAACTCATGGATTAATGAGCCGAAATAAGTTTTTACCGATTGACCTACAAATCCTGACCCTCCTGTAAGAAATATTTTATTCATATGTAACTACATATAGAAGCAGCCATTGCTACATTAATTCCTTTACGGTCAAATGATTTTACGAAATTTTTCCTATTCTCTATGTGATAGGTATAGTTCCTAATCTTATGGACCAACTCATCGGGATTAGCCGGTTGAAATAATAAAACATTAGATACATATTGATTCATGAAAGATCGAGCATAACCATTCACACCGGCAATAATCGGTCGAGGGATAGCACCTAACTCAAAAACCTTAGAAGGAAGTACTTTCTCAAATGCAAAATAATCATTCAGATGTATGAATAGGTAATGTGATCGCTTGTATATCTCCAATAATTCAGCGCGTTTAACCGGCTTTTCAATGAACACGTTAGTCACCTGTTCTTTTTCAACTGCTGCCGCTAACAGTGTTCTGGCCCCACCATCCCCAATCACTTTAAAATGATACTGATCTCCCAATATTTTTGCAGCCTGGGGTATGATCTTATGTAATCCTTGCCCTTCCCCAATATTACCCGCATAAGTAATCGTAATCGGTGAAGGAGAAAGTAAGTCCTCAAAAGTGGAAGATTGAATAAACTCCTGATCTATACCGTTGGTATAATAGCTGTATCGAGGTTTGGTATATTTTGAAAAATATCCTTTGAATCCTGCCGAAATCAGATTGATATGAATGGCATAGTTAAATAAAGTTGCCTCTATCTTTCTTAAAATAGGTAGCAAAAAGAATTTCACCAACCGGTTAGCAATCACATCATTTAAAGTATCAGTAAAAATATCCCTGATATCAAGGTATAGGGGAATACCTCTTTTCGAAGCAATTCTGTAACCAAGATATGCAGTAAATAATCTGGAGGAGGAGGCAAAAACAAGATCGTATTCTGTATGATGAATTTTATTTTTTACTTCCCGGTAAAACTGATAAAAGGCTTTGATCTGATCAATAAATCTACTTTTATGAGGAGGCAATGAAATCCTATGAATTCTTAAATTTCCTATTTCTTCAAACTCAGGTGCACTTTGCTCAAAAGTGCTATATCGATTAGGTAATGTGGTATAGACATCAACAATGATATTCTTCTCACGGGCTTGTTTCGCCAACTCAATTGCCAATGGGGTATTCCGAAAAGACCCAGCACATAAATCCGGTTCGTAATAAAATGTTAGATAAACAATTCGTTTCATAAGTTCCAGCTTATTGAAACCGTACTACTAAACGGAGTAGTGCCGGTAATTAACAAACATTTATTTTTTTTAGATGACCCAAAATTGTCATGGTATGATGCGTCCAGAACCTGCACATTTTGCTTTGTTCTAATTTTTGCCAATTTCTCTGAATTTGTTCTTAATAGGACACTTTCATCATGTATTTCAACATGAATATCTGGATGTAAGTAATACCTCAAAAGTACTGAATTTCCTGAACCACTTACCTCATCAAATATTTCTAGACAACCATCATTCACTATCCACTGGCGCTTGTGAATTGGCTTTGATGCTATTCGAGTGTACCCGTCATGAACAGCAGCAAACACTATTCGATTATCATCTTCACAAATTTCTACTTCAAATATTTTCGCTCGTTGAGCAACCCTGAAACCTGACCAAACTTCTGAAGAGCTTTTGCCATCTAATTCAATAGTAGATTTAGCAGCTGTGCTTCTTTGTCTTAAGCGCTCTTGAGATAACCCATATTCACCTGTTCCAGAGTTAACAATTACTCTTTTTCCTTTTATGGCTAATTCAAAAGAAAGGGAATCTGCATGGGCATGGCCGGGTAAATAGTCTGATCCTATATCGCCTATATCTGCTATTAAATGGACCATTTCATTTTTGAACACCACAAAACCACTATCCCTAAAATAATTGAATTTGATGTCCGAAATTAATGTCCAATTCAATCCAACTTTTTGACCCAACACTGTTAGCTCATTAAATGTTGGAGCTATGTCATTTGCACAATCATTAAAATGAGCAAGTTCGCCAATATTATAACTCATGTAATGAAGCCAACTCATCCCACGATGGAATTTTTCCTGAATTTCCTGACTAGGAAAACTTATAGGTAGATAACTAGTGAGTTGATACAAATCCAGTAAATCCTCCATTGCTAATGCATGGTACATGGGGCTTAATTCAAAATGAGCGCCATCGTTAAGAAATTGTTCGCTTAACTCCTTCTTTAATATTTTTAATGCTCTTCTGTAAAAGGCTGAGTTTTCATCTAGTCCAAAAATTACACAGGCGAACAGAAGTGCTTTGGCGTTAATAAATAAATGATTGCCGAGTAAGTGATATTCTGGTCGTCCTACTAACCAGTTAACCTGGTTCCATAAACTCAGCTGAGCCTCAGCGCTTAGACTATTTGTTTTGAAGTGCCATTTTATCCAATTGATAATTCGCAAAGAAGTTGGATACGGTTCCCATCCCGTTCCTTTACCGTATGGATTTTCTCTTATCCATTTACTAATGAGATTATTTTGAAGCTGTAGTTCTTCATTCTCTAACTCAAGTTGATTTATACAATCAAAATAATGCAAATTATATCGCCACAACTTTGATTGTGAAGGATTATCCCATCCAACTAAGGATAATTGATTTACTTCATTGAGAAATGTGAATTGATCGTAATCCTTTGTAATTCCGCGTTTTGTGATATGTATGAACGGTATTGAACTTGTTTTTGGAGTACTCGTTTGGGGAGTACGAAACCGTGGTAATAAATAAATCAACCTCCAAACAACTTGCTTGAGCTTTAGATATCTTACGGTGTGATATAATCGAATTGCCTTAGCTAGCAATCTGCATTTTCTTTAAAATTGAAACAATTCTTTTTGCAGTATTACCATCCCATAACTCGGGGATAGAACCTTTCTTCCACTCTCCTGCAAACAACTTTTCTAGGGCCGGTTTAATTGATTTTGGATTTGTTCCAATTAGTTCATTGGTGCCCAAGTCAACAGTTTCTGGACGTTCTGTGTTATCTCTGAGCGTCATACATGGCACACCCATTACAGTAGTTTCTTCAGTAATTCCACCTGAATCTGTTATAACCACTAATGCGTTCTCAACAAGATAGTTAAACTCCAAGTAGCCGAGAGGTTCAATCGTATGTAATTGTTGATGCCCAACGTTCAGCGTTGCTAAAATTCTAGCTGTTCTTGGGTGTACAGGGAAAATCAAAGGTAAGCCATTAGAATTACTTTTTATTTCATCTAATAGTTCTTTTAATTTTTCTTCATCATCAACATTTGCTGGTCTATGCAGCGTCATCACAATGTATTGACCCTTTTCAAGCGCTAACTCATCCCAGAAATTTGGCTTTCTAAATCTAGGTCTTTGTTTTAGTAAGGTATCAATCATCGTATTACCTACCCAAAAAACACGATCCTCAGAAACACCTGAATTCAAAATTGTTTTTGTAGCCTCAGGTGTAGTTGTGAAGAAATAGTTCGTTATTGAATCCGTTACTAAGCGATTAATCTCTTCTGGCATGGTCCAATCTCCAGAACGTATACCCGCCTCAACATGGGCTACCGGAATGTGCAACTTTTGAGCAACTATAGCACATGCCATAGTTGATGTCACATCACCAACGACCAAGCAAAGGTCAGATCTTTCGGACAACAACAATTTTTCATAACCGATCATAATTGCCGCGGTTTGCTCAGCTTGCGTACCTCCACCTGCGCCTAGATTTACATTTGGCTGCGGAATGCCCAACTGTACAAAAAAACTATCACTCATGTTCTTATCATAGTGCTGTCCAGTATGAATGAGTCTAACCTGAATATCGGTGCCCTTTTTTTGCTCCTCCAAAATAGCATCTATGATCGGAGCAATTTTCATAAAGTTTGGCCGTGCTCCGGCTATTAAATCTATTTTCAAAATATTGAAATTAAAACTTTATTTGATATTAATCCAAGTGCCATTCCTTAAACTCTCAATGGCAGCAAAGCTGGTCTTAGTGGTATTGATGATTTGGTCAAATGGGATGATTTGCTTACCGCCTTTTGTCACGGACTCTATTAATAAATTAAATTGACTTTGGTGGCCTTTGTCTTGTCCAGAAGACGCTGAACTAAAGTTTTTGAAGCCGTAACCACTTAGCTTACGCCAATTGTCCATCACTAAAGTTTTTTCCTGATGATAAACCTCTATCCTTTCCTTCGAATAAGCTTTAGATCCATTAGCAAAATAATTGATTACTGCATTCGTTCCATTTTCATATTTCAGCAATATTGTTGCATTATCCGAATTATCCATAGGATGCTGACCCAGAGCATTCATACAAACTGAAACAACTTGTGAATTGGTTATAAATGAAATCAAATCAATAAAATGGCAAGCCTCCCCAATGATTCTACCTCCGCCTACCTCCATGTCATGAACCCACACACTACCAGGTATAAACCCTGCATTCATGGTTGCAATGATATTCATAGGAGAGCTACTATTTCCCAAGAGCGTTTTCATCTTGACCGCTAAAGGTGCGAAACGTCTATTGAAACCTACTGTTACAGTTTTTTTTGATTTCACTGTTGCATCGATAATCTGATCGAGCTCAGCCATATTTAAGGCTAATGGTTTTTCGACAAATACATGCTTACCATGATCTAATGCTTGAACAACTAACGATGCGTGAGAATTGTGGCGAGTTGTCACCATTACTAGATCTACATCTTTATCATTCAAGATAGAATTATTATCAGTTGTAGAATTTGCAATATTAAATTTTTTCGCAAGTACAGTACCTGTCAATCCCCCTGCACTCGAAATGTACTTTAGCTTAGCTTGAGTCTTTTTTAAACAAGGTAAGATCATGGCTGAAGTAAAGTTACCTGCGCCAACAATGCCAACTACACCTTGCCCGCTTGTGAACTCAGCATTGTTTAATCTGATTGACCTATTCGGTTCATTTGATTCTTTATCAGGATACTCTAAAATGGAAGCTATTGATCTTCCGTTATTCATATCAGAATAAATCTCATTATAGTTTTCCAGTGCAATCCTTTCAGTTATTAAACTCTTGACATCTATTGAACCTGACGCAATAGCATTTAAGATTGTTTCGAAATTTCGCTTTTCAGTCCAACGAACAAATGGAAGTGGATAATCTTGTCCCTTTTGCTCATACTGTTCGTCATATCGGCCTGGCCCATAAGAACAAGAAACTTGAAAAGTCAATTCTTTTTCATAGAAGTCAGCCCTTGAAATATCTAAACCAACTACGCCTACTAATATAATTCTTCCTCTTTTTCGAGACATCTTAGCAGATTGAGAAATAATCTCATTGCTTTTATTCGAGGCAGTTATAATTACAGCATCCGCACCAATATTACCTGTTGCATTCTGCACATAGCCAACTTGGTCAACCCCTTCTCCAGGGTTTACAGCATCTATTCCAAATTTTCGGGCTAATTCAACCTTAACATTATCATAGTCAAAACCAATCACCCTGCAACCATTCGCTTTAAGTAATTGAGCAGTAACTAATCCAATTAAACCTAAACCAACTACAACAACTGTTTCACCTAGTGTTGGATTGGCCAAACGAATTCCTTGTAGACCTATGGCTCCAATTACTGTAAATGATGCTTCCTCATCAGATACCCCCTCGGGAATTTGAACCACTAAATTCTTTGGAACGCAAACATATTCTGCATGAGGGCCATTAGACGCAGCTCGATCACCAATCGAAAAACCTTCAACACCCTTTCCAACGGCAATTACCCTGCCAACGTTGCAATAACCTAATGGAAGTGGCTGACCTAATTTATTTAGGACCGCATTTATTGTTGGCTGTAATCCATCTGTCTTAACCTTATTAATAACCTCTTTAACTTTATCTGGTTGTTGTTTTGCTTTATGAAATAAATTCGATTTTCCAAACTCCACCAACATCCGCTCAGTTCCAAGAGAAACTAAAGATCTAGTAGTTTCAATTAATAAATGACCAGGTTTTACGTTTGGTGCGGGGACTTTCTCGAGTACTGTATTCCCGTTTTTCAGGTCTTGTATGATTTGTTTCATAATTAAAATAATGTAAACTTTTCTTCGCGATTTGGATAGTTTATTAGCACGGCATTATATTTTCCTTTGAAAACAAATAAACTTCCAGCTGCAACTCCAATTATCTTATACCTAGATATTACTTCTTTAATATGTTCAAGAGTACCTGCGCCACCGAGAACGGTTATTGGCAAAGCGGTATGATTTCGAATCAAATCAATAAGTTGAAAATCATAACCATTCATCATTCCATCGTTATCGATAGAGTTTATTACTATCTCTCCAATTCCAATACTATTTAGCTCTGCTATAAAATCCAAGATTTTTACATTAGCCTTGTGTTTACCATTTTTGGCATATAAATCATACCCACCACCTTTTAATATACCTCGTTTTTTTATGTCTAAAATAACAACCACGCTTTGATTACCTACCTCTTTAGCAATAGAGCGTAACAAATTAGTATTTGAAATAGCACTATGACTTAATGCTACTTTTTCAGCACCGAGGGAGATAATTTTTTTTGCTTGTTCAACTGTAGTTACACCACCACCATAACAAAAAGGCATTCGGCATTCATTTGCCAAATTTTTTATCATTTCGAAATCTGGTTGACGAGATTCTGCGGTAGCGTCAATATCTAAAACAATTAATTCATCAACTTCTTTTTCATTAAATATTTTCACAGCATTGATAGGGTCTCCAACATATTTTGGCTCTGAAAATTTTTTTGTCTTAACCAAACCCCTTTTGTGTACCAATAGACAAGGAATAATTCTTGCTCTTAACATTATATTTCTGCAAAATTTGTAAGTAACTCAATACCATTTACATGACTCTTTTCAGGATGAAATTGAACGCCAAAAATATGACGATCATTGATAGCCGAAGTAAAGAATTCACCATAATGCGTCTGAGCTAATATCGATTCTTGTTTTTCTGTTTCAAAGTAAAAACTATGAACAAAATAAAAACCTAAACCATTATCTATATTTTGAAACAATGCTGAATTTGAGATCGGATTTATTGTATTCCATCCCATGTGCGGAAGAAATGGCTTTTGCTGTAGCTTAGAAATATCAAACTTTCTTACTTTTCCTTTTATCCATCCTAAACCAGCTTCGCATCCTTCCTCACTTACATTACTCATAATTTGCATTCCAACACAAATCCCAAGAACGGGTTTTAGTTTTTCCAACACCTGGTAATCTAGAGCATCACGTAGTCCTGAATTATTCAACACCTTCATCGTTGCGTCAAAAGCGCCAACACCAGGAAGTATCAACTTTTCTACTTCGTCAAAATCATTTTTGGTGTTCACTATTTTATGTGTAATGCCAACTCTTTTATAAATATTCGCTACTGCTTGTATGTTACCTGATCCATAATTGATGATTCCTATCATCTTTTCCCTCCTTTTTCTAATTTGAAATATCTCATGACTTTAGCTCCTAAAGAATATAAGTTTTCCTGTGATTTATAATCCTTGTAAGATTTTTTAGGAGCATAAAAATATGACCATAACTCATCAACAGTTATTCCTAGTTTATTTGACACAAACTCGAAATCTTCATCAATTTGTTCTTTGGTATATACTTTTTTCTTTAGTTTCAACAGAGCTTCATTTCGAGTCATTTGATCGGTTAATATCAAACTCGAAAATTGAACTTTTCTAGTATCAAAACCGAATCTTTCAGGTAACCAAAAACCTTCATAAAACCTCGTAAATCGAGATTCAAAATGTTTTTGAGGATATTTTTGATATCCAAATTTATCGACCAATTCTTGCAAAGCCTGTTCCTTATTGTAAGGAATAAAATCTAATGGGCGGTATAACTTAATTCCCTTGAAATGAGGTAACCAGATTTTGTGCCATAGTATGTTAGTTATTTTATAATCTTTTAACTTACCTGTACCAAATTTTCTGAAAATATCCTTTAATTGGATTGAATCTGATTGGTAATACATCCACTCTAATGGGTTTCTTACGCACTCCGTTGAGTAATTTCCACCAGTTAAAATAGTTTTAATTTTATATTTCAATGCAAACTTGTACATTGTAGCGAAAAATGCATGATCTTGAGGAACATCAATATGCGGCACGCCAGATTTGAAAAATGCCAGTTGAAGATCTTTCATTTCCTCCCAGTTTATTACCTCAGTATATAAATCAAGTCCTAATCCGTCGACAAGTCTTTCGATATTATTAACTGCAATTTGTGAGTTCCAACCGGCATCAACATGAAATACCAATGGTCGTAACCCGTATTCAGAAACCAATTTATACAATAAATATGAGCTATCAATACCTCCACTCATACCCATCATACAATCAAAATCTTTACCTTTTGCTTCTTTCTTAATCTTATATACTAACCGCTCAAGTTGCTTATGACCTCTCTCATCTGTATGCCAAAAAGGCCGAATTTTATTTTTATAAGTATTACAGTGATCACAAACACCAAATTCGTTAAATGTAATGTTTGAATCAGTAGAGTCCATAACACAATTACAACATACTTTATAAATATTACTCATAGTTAAATTAGATTTAAAATTCTAGTTGTTGCTCTAACCAGATTTGTTGACATAAAATTGAAAATATTAGATACGAATTATCGGATTTATTTTCGAATTGCAATTTTAAAATTTCATTTAATTTATTGTGATCAAAGATTCCTTGTTTCTTGATTCTTGATTCATTGAAGTATTTTTCTATCATAGGACTGCTTTGTCTAAACCAAGATCGGATTGGTAAAGCAAAACCAGCTTTTTCCCTGTAAATTACTTCATGTGGTAGATAAGGTTCCATTGCTTTTTTAAGAATGTATTTTTCAACCCCTCCCTTAATTTTAAGTTTAATAGGTATGGCATTCATTAATTTAACCATTTCAAAGTCTAAAAATGGCACCCTTGCTTCTACGCCAACAGCCATCCCTAATTTATCAGTATAAGAGAGATTTAGGGACAACAGATCAAATTTCTGATCTGCCATTAACAAGGCAGAAATTGTATCAGATGTCATGTGAATATTAAAAAAATCTTTTAAACGAGCGCCTGGGTCATTTCTGGGTGGAGTCAAGAAAAGGTTATTGATCATTTCATTTTTTCCCCACATGAAATAACTAGGAAGCCTATCTTCAGTTGCTAGATTAAGGGAATCCACAAGTTTATTCAATCTTCTAATATGCGAATTTAATTTTCCCGGGATAGAACTTGGCAAAGCATATTTGGATAATGCCAAAACCGATTTAATTGCTTTTGGCATTTTTGTATTCATAAACTCAGCCCTATACCTTCTATATCCGCAAAGGTATTCATCAGCACCCTGTCCATTCAACATAACTTTTACGCCATCTTCCCTTGCAGCTTTGGCAATAAGATAGGTATTAATAGCTGCTGGATCTGAAATCCCGTCTTCCATATATGGAATTAGTTCTGGGAGCATAGATAGGAAATTGGGGTTGGCTTTAATAACCCTAAGCTCCAAATTAAGAATCTCAGCCATTTTACTCGCATACAAAATGTCTGGACTTTGCGAATCGTATTTACTATCCTCTTTTGAAAAGGAAATGGTATATGCAGTCTTGATCTTTGCACCTTCGGTTACGGCAGCATGGGCAATGGAGGAAGAGTCTAGTCCACCGCTAAGAAATAATGAAATTGGAACATCAGCAATTACCTGTCTTTTGACTGACTGGGTTAATTTCTGGTAAAGGTCTTTAGTTATTTCAAGTTCACTTGAATCATTCAGTTTGGATTGCAAAAAGCCAAAGATGGATTCAGATTTTTGCAATTTGCCTTCCTTGTAGGAATAGTAAACACCGGGTTTAACCTTGGTAAACTCCTCAAACATTGTGAAGGGTTCAGGAACATACATAAATGCAAGCTGCTCGGAAAGCGACTCCATTCTGATTGACTTTTTTAATGATGGGATTGACAATAAACCTTTTAATTCAGAACAGAAAAAAACTGCTCCATTTTGTTCTGTAAAGTACAAGGGCTTTATACCAATTGGATCCCGAACAACATGAAGTGTTTTTTCATTCTGATCATAAATTGCTATGGCAAAAATCCCATTTAGCTTTGACAGAAAATGATACCCCTCTCTAGCAAATCCTTCAAGAATCACCTCACTGTCAGAGGTTGATTTCCAATTAATGGTTCCAAATTTACTTTCTAATTCAATCTTAAGAAGTTGAAAATTATAAACTTCTCCGTTATAAGACATGACATACCTACCGCTACCATCACGCATGGGCTGGTGACCTGCTTCGGATAGATCTATAATAGAAAGCCGGGTTTGTCCCAAATAAACATCAGCATTTTCGGAAATAAATTCACCTCTATCATCTGGCCCCCTATGGGCAATTGATGACAATACCTGATCATTTAAATATTCCTTTACGTTAATTCCACCTATTGCAACAATTCCACACATAAGCTTAATTTCTATAATATTTTTTGGCAACAAGTGTCATTGACCTTATTTGGTCAAACATATTCAATGCATCTTCAGTAGGAATGAATTGATCATTAACCAAATTAGTTGCAAACTGGTATGCCTTTGAAAACCACTGTTTTTCCTTTAAATCTGCAATATAAACCCTTGATTTCATACATTTTGGCAAACTATTTATCCAAGGGTTATCCGCTACCACTACACAACAACCACAAAAAATAGATTCATAAACGCTTCTAGGAGAAGAGTCACTTTCCGGAATGGAAATGGCCATTATGGAATTGGCCAGGGTTCTATATACTTCCACTTTGGTTGGCATTCTTCCTAAATGAACATCATTGTTATGGCTCATTTCCAAGATCTTTGATTTGTATCCGGCTTCCCAAAAGGGGTAAAAAAAGCTAAGTCCCAAATTTGGCATGGAACTATTCCTAGCTTCAATAATCTCATGTATTCTATATAATGGGTATAAAGCTCGTATTGATACTACTATGTCCCTAGTGCTAATGTCTGCAATTGATTTCTGAATTTGGTCAACGTCAATACCATATTGAATTACATCAGCCTTCTTCCCGCAAAGGCTTTCAATCCCATTTCTTAAATTCTGAGAATCCACAATTAAATGCTCCGAGGCACTTAAGGATTTTACTGCAAAAAATCTATAAAGCTTAGACCTATAAGGCCTTATAAGAATTTCGTCACCTTGAGGGGACCCTATGTATTTTATACCGGCAAGCCAAGATATAAACAAATAATACATGGTATGCGCATGGAAAATGGCATTGGGAAACTCTTTTGCAATTTTCTTTAGCCTAAGAACCTGTATTGGAAAAAATAGAACTTTTAATGCATTCCTCCATTTATTTCCAAAACTTGATTGTCTCTTCAATAAATATTTATCAACGATTGCCAGTTTTAAAACTTTGTCAGTTTCATTCAATATCCTAGGTTGCCCCTCCGCTTCTAACAAATCGGTTGCATAATAGATTTCTCTTCCAGGGCAAACTCGTTTTATATTCCTATACCAATCAACTGCATGAAAATCTCTGCCATCAGCTATAAAAATTATCTCATTCGCCATTAGTATGTACAAATTTTAATCATCAATTAAAATCGCCTGTTTAAATCAACTTTTTTAGGCCATCCATCATATTGATTTTTGGAGACCAGCCAAGTATTCTCTTTGCTTTTGATATATCTGCAATGGTGTCCAGAACTTCTCCTTTCCTGATTTCATGGGTGAATTCAATTTTGGCTTTTGAATTTGAAGCTTGAACAATCATTTCAACCGTTTCTTTTACAGATACAGATACTCCAGATCCTATGTTATAGATTTCAACACCAAAAAAATCCATGACTATGCCAGAGACTATTGCACTAACAAGATCATCTACATAAATGAAATCCCGCTTGGGCCTAGGGTCTTTTAAAGTAATAACCTCCTTATTTAATTGAGATATGATAGTAGGAATAAAAAAATTGGCATTCTGGTTCTTCCCATATACATTAAATGGCCTAAATATGATTACTGGAACTCCAAAATCCCTGCTATAGGCCTTACATATGTCTTCACAAACCAACTTTGATTGTGTATAAGGATTTAATGCATTAACCGGATGTTCTTCGTCAATTGGCTGATATTTAGGTGTTCCATATACATATGTGCTCAAGAAAATGAATTTGGAACCGTCTATTCTTGCTTTATCCAGCAAATTGATTGTGGCATCTATGTTGTTTTTATAAAATAGACTTGGGTTTATGAAGGAGTCAGGAACAAAACTTTTTGCTGCCAAATGTACAACTAGGTCACAGCTAGGTAGATTGTTTACAACGGATGCATCACATAGGTTCGTTGATTTGCTATCTCCAGTTTCAAAAATTTCAAAGCCCCCCATTTCATGAAGTTTCTTGCACAAGTTTTGACCTACAAATCCATTACTGCCAGAAATTAGAATTTTTTTCATGTAGTTAGTTTGATTTTTTAACTTACTTTAAACCAACTTTTATCAACCAGTTAAAAGAAAGCCACTTGCGTTTCAATTATATTAGATTCAAATTGTTGGTTTCATTAATTGAATTGTCTTCTATCAACAAAACTCTATCTGTTATCTTTACATTGTCAGAATCAACAAGTGATGCAATAATGCTTGGTGCAAACATTAAGCCAAATAATGCACTGTCCCAAATGGTGTTTCGTTGAAAAATAAAGGGAAATAATACAATCAATGATGAATAAATAATCTTTTCATCAACACTTGAATTAATGCTTATGATTTTTTTGATTGCTATTCTCATAGATACAAACAGAACTAAGATTAATCCCACAAATGATATTATACCTCCAAATTGCAAATAGGTGCCTAATAGGAAATTGGTACCTGAAAATGTTTTCACTTTTTCAAGCTCACTAGTTTTGGAAGAATAGGGAATTCCCAGAGGATATCTGAAAAACATTGTTGGAAAATATTCAAACATTTTGCTTACACTTTCCTCTCTAACAGTTGCAGAGTTTCCTTTGTGATTATACTCTTCTTTGATAGAGTTAGCCGTATAAGAGTAAATTATACATGACAATAATGCAATGGAAAGTATTGAAATAATTAAGGTCTTTTTGCTTTTTGCAATTGATTTATACGTGAATATCAAAACCAGCAAAATCAAACTAATGAACCCGCCTAGTGACAAGGTTAAGTAAAATGCTACCAGTAATGGTATTAACCCAAAATAATGTTTTTTGAAAAACGCATAAGAGATTGCAGGCAAAAGAAACATTGCTAGAGTACCTGGTTCGTAAAAACAACCATAGTACCTCAAATGTGGAGTTCCATCCTCATTCAAGTATAACCATGAAAACTTACCTCCTAAATAATTTCCAAAAGGGGTTATTAAAATTTTCAAACCCGACAATTGAGAAAAAATAAAATAATCCACAAAACCTAGTAGCATAAAAATAGTCAAGAAATAGTAATACCATTTCCACAAGGACATTTGATCTATTTTATTCTTATAAAAATAGTATGGAATAATCAAGTATAGTAACCAAGGAATTGTTGTACCCAGTAGATTTGCATTTGAAATATCTGAAAAACAACTGATAGCGATATTCAGAACAATTCCAAAACTTATCATCATCCCTGGAATCAAATACTGATACCAAACTGATTTACTGTAACTTCTGTTTAAAGTATACCCTAGTAAAACAAATAAAATTACCAGTATCATTAAATTTAGGATTCTGGAAAGTAGTTCAATTCCCCAAATAAATTTCAAACTGGTCAGTTGAAAAATAATAGTAAAATTAAATAACAGAATAATGAGTACGCTGTTCTTTATAATTTTTACATAAGGTTTTTCAATAAAATTTTCATTCATTCTTTTCCAAATAATTGCTTTCTGGTTATGACTTGTTATAATTATATTTTCCTTTATTTAAATTTTAATACGATTTTTTTAATAATAATCTTAAATACATGTTTCATAATTTCAGTACATATTAATAATTGTATTTTTATATTATCATGTTTAATCGCAATATTTGACAACAAATGAATAATCTTAAAATGTCCTATTATCCAATTTTTATTTGATGCACTATTTCCATCATGTCTATAATAAATTAAATTTTCATTTACAAAATGAAAATTGAACCCGTAAAAGTATAACTCAAGCCATAATGCATAGTCTTCTATAGATATTAGAACATTATTTTCGTTGAAATAAAGTAAACTATTATTCCTAACTAGTACTGTTGAAGTAATAATCTGATTTTTTTTAATGAAATCCTTAGTATCCTTAATCAATCTATTATTAACCTCCCCTTTAACACAACTGATTTCATTTTCAAAAATAAAAGCATTAGAACTCACAAAGTCTGCATTTGCATTTTGCAAAGCATCTAGTTGAGTGGCCAGTTTATGTGGCACCCATATGTCATCGTCGTCACAAAATGCGATAAATTCCCCTTTCGCATTTTTAATTCCAACATTTCTATTAACTGCAATGATTCCATGGTTATTATTCTGAATAGGAATCAACTTTTCATTCTCAAATGAATTGATAAAGGCCACGAAATCGTAGTCTGAAAAGTTATCTACTACTATCAATTCAAAATCCTGAAATGACTGACACAAAATTGAGTCAAGAGTTTCCTTTAGCTTATCCTTTCTATTGAATGTTGTTACAATTACGCTAACTAGTGGCATCTAAATTCTTATTTTCCCAATACGTGAACAGTTCTTGTATCCCTTCATCAAGACTTACCATTGGACTATACCCTATTTTTTTTATTTTCTCATTGCTTAAATGAAAAACTGAATTAGGCTTAATATAATCAGATTTGGAAAACAAGCCATTGGGTGTAAAAATCGGGATCTCTTGATTATACCTTTTAAAATACTCCGATTGTATGGTAAGTGCCAATTCCAGAATTGACTTAGTCTTCCCTGAGCTTATATGATACACATTTTCTTCAGATTTGTCAGCTTTTTCCAATATTAGTTTTATGGCATTTACCACATCATTTCCATGAATAAAGTCTCTTTGAGGTGAACCATCAGAAAGCAGTCTAATCTCTTTATTTTCACAGGCGGATTTGCATAAATCATTTATAGCCAGCCACCAACAATTATTGTCATTAAAAACCGGAGTGCCGTAGCTATTTGACAATCTTACTGAAATTACATTCAATTTGCTATTTGAGTTATAATAAGATGCAATTTGCTCACTTAACAAATGAGTCAACCCGTAAGTATTAACAGCATTTAATGGAAATTTTTCATCTATCAATTTTGCTGGTAATTTCCCGTATACCTGCATGGTTGAAAAATAAATAAATTTGCTTACCGAACTTTTCCTACACTCATCCAACAACCTCCATATTGGAAGTACATTTATTTCGTTCACTATAACAGGATCTGCTTCTGATTGACGGTGATCCAATGACACCAAATGAACAACTGCTTCAGCACCAGAGTTGGCAATCATTTTAATAGTTGCATCTTCCCTTATATCACCTTCAATAATGCCGTATAATTTATTTTTCCAACTCTCTCCTTTTGGTCCAATCTTTCTATAGACAGCAACAATTTCATGCCCCATTTCGGCAAGATTCTTGCAAAGTCGAGCTCCTATATACCCAGATGCACCTGTAACTACTATCCGCATTGATTCAGATTATCGATCTTTAATAGACCAGTCATATTGAATTAATTCATTTTGATGTGGATCCATTCTAACAATCTCATCTACAGAATGCGGTATATCAGTAAAATTTATTACAAAAGCCTCCTCGAGACCAATTCCTTTGAATCCATTCCAAACAAACGGGGGAACAGTAACCATTACATACTGATTTTCTCCTATTATAATTTCCTGTATTTCCTTGTAGGTTGGAGAATCAATTCGTGCATCAAACAATACAAACTTTATGTTCCCTTTCAATACCACATAATTCAAAGTCATTTCTTTATGCATATGCCATCCCTTTACAACTCCAGGGAAAACAGTTGAACAATAAACTTCCCCAAATGTGTTAAACTGCTCATCCGAAGACTTCATGATATGCATGATTTTTCCTCTGTCATCAGGTATTATTCTCTTATTTGTTACTTGAACTCCTTTAATCATTTTGTGCGTCCTCCATAAATTTTTTGATCTGGTCTAGTGAGTTTTCACCAGTCTCCATGCCGTTTAAAAAATTTTGATACCAGTTTACTGTATACTTAATTGTTTCTTCAAAGTTCCAAACTGAATGCCAACCAAGTTTATGGTTTGATTTGTCACAATTCAAATGCAACAATCCCGCTTCATGTTTTTGGTTATTCTGTTTTACTATGGCCACCGAACCCTTTCCAAAATATTGGATTGTTTTCTCGGTAACCTCATTTACAGTCTTTATGGAATCAATAGATGGCCCAAAATTCCAAGCTCCTGAATATTCTGCAGGTTCATCATAAAGACATTGTGCCAGATACATATATCCTAAAAGTGGCTCCAAAACATATTGCCAAGGTCTTGTAGCATTTGGATTTCGAATTTCAATCTGTTTATCGGATTGTAATGCCCGGATACAATCTGGAATAATACGATCAATAGCCCAATCTCCACCACCTATTACATTCCCAGCTCGGACTGTGCCTACTCCAAGTGTTGGAATTTGGGAGAAAAATGAGTCCCGATAAGAAGAAAAAAGAATCTCTGCAGCGGCCTTGGAGGCACTATAAGGGTCATGGCCACCAAGTTCATCATTTTCACGATAGCCCCAAACCCATTCTTTATTTCTATAACATTTATCACTAGTAACATTGATAAATGATTTTACAGAGGGGCATTTCCTTACCGCTTCCATGACGTTCAATGACCCAATTACATTGGTTTCAAATGTTTCTTTTGGCTCATCGTATGACAACCTAACCAATGCTTGAGCTGCCAAATGGAAAACAATTTCAGGTCTAGTTTCTATAAATACTTTTTCGACCAAACTTTGATCAAGTAGATTTCCATCCACATGTTTGATTAATTTACTCAATCCAAGCAATTCAAAATGTGATGCTTCTCCTTTTGGAGGAAGTGCATATCCAACAACATCTGCACCCATATAATGAAGCCACAAGGACAACCATGAGCCCTTGAATCCGGTATCCCCTGTTACAAGAACCCGCTTTCCCTTATAAAATTCACTTATTACCATTTTTTCCAAGATGCGTTATTTGATTCGTACAAATTGTTTAGGAGTACATATTCTCTATAAGTATCCATGGGTTGCCAAAAACCATCATGATTAAATTGCATCAATTGCTGATTCTGCACTAGTTTCATCATGGGCTCTTTTTCAAAGACCAAGTCATCATTTTCATCTAGATAATCAAACAAACGGTTATTGCATACAAAGAATCCACCATTTATCCTTCCTTCTACCGCTTGCGGCTTTTCATTGAATGCAGATATGACTCCTTCATTTGTGCATATTATTTCGCCGAATCTACCGGGAGGTCTAACACTGGTAAGCGTTAATGTCCTACCATGATTTTCATGAAAATCTATAAGGTTGTCTATATTGACATCGCTTAGTCCATCGCCATATGTAAGCATAAATGTTTCATCATCTGCTATATATTTTTTGATCTTTCTTACTCGAGAACCTGTCATGGCCTTTTCCCCTGTTTCAGCAAATGTGATAGTCCAATCCTTTTCTTCACTTTTATTATGAAAAATTACAGAATCCTTTTGTCCAAGTTTCATTGTAAAATCAGAGGTATTGGATTCATAATTAAGAAAGAAATCTTTGATTACTTTACCCTGGTGGCCTAAGCATAAAATAAATTCATTATGCCCATATAATGAATAATACTTCATTATATGCCATATAATTGGATAACCACCAATTGGAATCATTGGTTTAGGTATATTGTCCGCAACGTCGCGGATTCGGGTACCTTGCCCTCCGCATAGAATAACAACTTTCATTTTAGTAACCTGATATTTTTAGTGACTATTTGTAAGATAATACAATTAATTCTTTTTTGACAAAAGGGAATATCCCCCTGCAAATTGATTTGGATACTTTTTAGACAATTTTCTAATGCCGTTTTTGAATAACCCAATTCTATTTAAAATGGGCACTTCAGGAAAATGATAGCTCAAATTTTCCACAAGAGAGAAATTATGGGTATTTAGAATTTTGACAGAATCATTGTATTCATAAAAACGAATATGAGGGAAAGTCCAACGACTTTCCCCTTTAAAAAAAGAGAAAGTATCAATGTCATTTGAAAATAAGAATTTAACTCTTGCTCCAAGTGTAAAATGGTTGGGAACATGCAACAGAAAGAATCCATTAGGCTTTAATACCCTTTTGATTTCCAAAAAAGCGTGTGTTGGATTAAGCAAATGCTCAAAGACATCTTTACATACTACTAAGTCAAAAACTTCGTCTTCAAAAGGAAGCATACTAACATTTAAGTCCTCAACCTGTTTTACCTCTTTATATCCCCTTTCAAGTGCAAGATTTGCAAAATCAGTCTTACCATCAACTCCATAACAATTGGTGCAACCCATGTCAAGTATTGATTTCATAAATAGACCTGTGCCACATCCTACATCAAGAACTTTGGCTGCCTTAACATCAATAAACTTTGCCACATCCTTTAAAACTGGCACAAAATAATTATCAGTATCTGAAATTTCTTCTATTTTTTCAAAATACTTGCCCGCAAAATGTGCGTTCTTTTCATCTGCGGTTTTGAAATTTGGTTCCATAACTTTACTTTATGCTGATTTTATTTTAAGATAGTATTCCTTTGCCATAATATTGGCGTCATACTTATTTTTAAATGCCCGAATTCCAGACAAACTCATAGACCTTGCTAAATTTTCATCTTTCAAAATTTGCAAGATTGATGCTGCAAGAGAGTCTGGATCATTTGATAAGCAAACTAATCCAGCACCGGAATCAGAAACCACCTCTGGCATTCCACCAATATTTGTTGTAACAACTGGAGTACCCAATGCCATTGCCTCAATAATTGTTAAACCAAACGACTCTTCCGATTGGGAAGGAACAACCAGTAATGATGCCTTAGCTATCAGTTCATTCTTTTGTTCGGTAAAATCATTGAGTTCAACATGATTACCAAGATCCAACCTTCTAATTTCATCTTCAACAACTCTCTTTTCATGCTGCTTTCCTGCATAACCAAATACCCTTAAACGAATATTAGGCATAACAGTTACTACTTTTTTAAAGGCTTTTAACAAAAACAAATGACCCTTTCTTGGTTCATATGTGGCAAGCATTAAACAATACTTACCATCGTTTTTAAATACATGCTCATTTAGGGAAACTTCAATCCCATTGTAAATAAAGGACAGTTTATGGCTATTGCAGAAATGCTTCCTTAATTTGATGCTTTGCAAACAATGATTGGTTACACTAATGACAAAGGCACTGTTTTTATGTACTTGTTTGTCTATCCAATTTTCAAATATTCGGTTATGCCATTTTGCTGGAACCGCATAGTTATGAAAGTTGAAGATCACTTTAGATTTTTTACCGGATAGCCCCCAAGCAATGGCGGCACATCTGCACACTAAGCTTGCCGGATAGCCGCCATTGACCACTTGTAATTTATCAAAATCACTTTTCCTAAACCGATAAGTAAGTGTTATTAAATACCATGGACACAAAACTAAATACTGCATCAATCTTTGGCTCAGCACAAAAAAAGCCCTGACCAATATCCACCTGCTGAAGAAAAGTTGGCTCTGTCCTAACGCAATTGAAGTGGTGTAGAAATAGTCATATGTTTGAATAGCTATTTTTCTCCTTGTTTGATTAGATATGGTTTTTAACCCAGGATGTGACTTATTACAAATAAATGTAATCAAGTCATCTTCATTGGGCCATGCATTAAATAGATTGATTAGAAATGTATCTAGTCCTCCCTTATAGGAATTTTCAGTAAAAAAAGCAATTTTCATTGGATCAAATCAGAATTGTAATTTGGATACAACAACACTTAAATTAAATGGCAATTCGCAAATTTTCATATTTAATTTAAGTAAAGGAAGATACTTGATTTGACTTTTCTCAACTACAACCCTAGATTTTTCTTTATCTCAGGCAAAATGGTTCTTATGTCTTCAATTCGCCATAAGGCTATTGTCATAGGAGAAGCAGGGTCAACATAATCGTCAATTTCCCAGATTGCTTTATCTGGAAAATTAAAAGGGAATAATTTAAGATTAAGGTCTCTGTAATTTCCAGTAACAATGTCTTGATTGATATGATCTGAAGCTGTTTTGCAGTTTGTGGTTAGGATATATTTTACATTGGAGTTTGCATAATTCTCTAATGCAAGATAGATGTCCTTGTTGGAAAGGTGGAACAATACATGTCTGCATAACCACATATCAGCATTGGGGAACTGGTCTTTGGTAATATCAAAATGCATGAATTTGGTTTTGGAGTTGCCAAACTTGTTTGAGTTATTATTGACAATCTCTTTTACAATATCACCTCCTATATAATCAAAAGAATTTGAAGCTATCAATAAACTCATCCAGTTCAAATCACCACAAGGGGCATCGAATACTGAATTTATGGAGCAAGTCTTTAGCAATTCCGGGAATTTTGAGCGCAATAATTCAGTTTGAATTAGCGTGGACCCTAATCCGGAAATACTCTCTTCGTTTTCCCAATAATTAGACTTATATATTCCCGTAAAAACTGCCTCTTTAGAAGAAATTTTAAATAGAAAACGTTCATGAATCCCCCTCTTCAGGTGATATCTAATTTTATTGAAAAATGCTTGTATACTGTTTTTCATAATTGCTGTTGCTTTAAAGTAGGTTGGTTCGAAATTAAATAGTTGATTTTATAGATTTCAGTTTTTGAACTTTAGGGTTTTGTCAATGCCAATTTCTTTCATGTGCATTCCATCATAGAAAAAGGTTTTATCCATTCCAAGTAGGAATGGGCTAAAAGAACCATAACAGGTGATTTGTTGTAATTTGGCAAATTCTTTGACCATTGATTCCGTCCTCAAAACTAGGGGGTAATTTTTTTGGATTCGATCATACACTTTTGGCGGATATGGGGAAAAAATGAACTCAACTGCTATATGGTGATTTTTCAATTCTTTGACCAATTGTGAAAATAGTTTCCAGCTCTTCTCTGAAATTTCTTTGAAGTTCTCAATATTATATAAGTCTTCAGCCAAATAAGCTGCTATCCTATCATCAATCTCTTTCTCACTAGCTTCTCTAAACATTTGGTCATACACCAAGCCTCCATCGAGCAATTTGGTTGCAGCAATATTGTGGGTTTTGGTTGTAGGCCTGGGGTCTAGATTTCCTTTAAGAAATTTTGGAATCAGCTTAAATGAACTTTGGAAATATGACATGGATACCAATTCCTGATATTTAAAAGCTCTTGAGCTTTCCTTGTGCTCGGTTTTTAAGAACCGATAGAAATATGTGTCTATCGACATCCAGCGTTTCTGATCACTTAAATCATTGAAAGTCCATGGATCTATGCCTATTATGATTTTGGAAGGAAGCTTATTGTTCTCCTTATAGATCTGATAGATGCTGATGATATCTTCAATGCTGGCACCACTTACAGAATTGTTGAACAATGTTTCATTGGGAAAATTGGTAGAATTGATCAACATTGTTCTACTTGATCCTATAATTACCGTCCTAGGCTGAACCTTAGGCAACTTAATAAACTCAAGTTGGCAAAGCCTTTCATCATAATTGCCAAAATTTGTAATGTAAGTTCCTTTGCCAAGAATATTTGCCATTTTTTTCTCATAGTCATTGGCAAAAAGTCTGGCAGCATCGCCAAAATAATTCACAAGAATTAAAATGGCTAAAAAAGGAAAAGAGAACAGACCAGTCTTTAAAATAAATTTTCTCATTCTTTAAAATTGGAAATAGATAAATTGATTTTCATTAAAATTTCCAAAGTATAAGATCATAAACAAAATCACGTAGTAAAAAAAATAGCGGTAAGGTTTTTTCCAATTCAGACCTATTCTAGAAATTGCATATTGCCCCTCCCTGCCAATCCATTCTATTAGCATAAATAAAAATATGATTGGCACAATTATCACAGCTTTTCCTATACCCCTAAAATAGGGTATGGTAAATACAGAACTGGAGAAAATGAATGAGATATAGTTTATGGCCTGTTCTACCGTATTTGCCCTGAAGAAAATCCAAGCAAACACAGTTAGGCCAAAAGTGATACCTATTGCTACGGATTCTTTAAAATTAGGGAACAACCTACCCCTTGCAACAATGTCAAGATTGTTTCTATTGGTGTTGAAGATAATTGAAGGCATAATATAAAGTGCATTAAGTCCCCCCCAAATGATAAACGTCTAATTAGCTCCGTGCCATAGACCACTTACTAAGAAAATGATAAAAGTGTTTCTGATTTTTACAAACATTCCCCCCTTACTTCCTCCCAATGGTATATACAGATAGTCTTTAAACCAAGAGGAAAGAGAAATATGCCAACGCCTCCAAAACTCCGCTACATCTCTTGAAAAATAAGGGAATGCAAAATTTCTCAAGAGTTCAATGCCAAATAAGCGTGCGGTTCCTAAAGCAATGTCTGAATAACCGGAAAAGTCACAATAAATTTGGAATGTGAAAAACAATGCTCCTAGAATATGGGTGCTCCCAGAAAAGTCATGCGCGTTATTAAATATGGTGTTTGCAAAATCGGCACAATTGTCAGCTATCACAATTTTTTTGAACAAGCCCCATAGGATCTGCCTAAGTCCGTCTACCGCTTTACCATAATCAAATTCCCTTTTTTGCAAAATCTGAGGAAGTAAATGTGTAGCCCTTTCAATTGGACCTGCTACTAATAGTGGAAAGAAGCTTACAAAAAGGGAATAGTCAATAAAGTTCCTTTCAGGTTTTATTCGATTTTTATAAATGTCTATAACATATGAGAGGCCATGAAAAGTATAAAACGATATACCAACTGGCAAAATAAAGTTCAAGGAACCCAATTCCACTTTCAATCCAATTTGTGATAGTGCCAATTGAAAGGACGAAGCAAAAAAATTATAGTATTTAAATACAGCTAAAAATCCCAAATTCACAATGATGCTGATCCATAACCACAGACTTCTTTTATTACTTGTAAATGAATCGTAAATTCTTAATCCGGTAAAATAGTCAAGTAGGGTAGAAAAGATGAGTAAAAATAAAAATTTCCAATCCCAACAAGCATAAAAAAATAGCTTGCTAAAAGTAACAATATATTTTGAAGCCTCAGATTACCCTTTGTTGCAAACCAATACAAAATAAAGATTATTGGCAAGAAAATGGCAAAACTGAGCGAATTGAATTGCATGTTATATACTTTACGCTAATTTGTGTGAAAATTTCTGCGACCCAGAAAATAAATAATTATAAAGCTATGGCTATTTAATTAAAAGCTCCATTTGTGTTGATCATCATAATATCCTCCAGAATTGTTTGCACATTGGGTCTAAGAGATGTAGGAACAGAAGTCAGACAGGCATCCCTGTACTCATCATACTTTTTTATATTCACTTCTAAAAAATTGCTAATTTTTTCAGGATACTCATTAATGTTTAGTGCTTTTGTACCTAACATATGTGCCATACCTAAAATGTCATACATGGCCAAATCATCTTGCTTGAGTTGGTCAGAATATATGAAAATCACTGGCTTATGAAACATAACAGCAAAGGAAGTAGCTGCACTAGACCGAGTGATTACAAATTTGGCGCTCAAAACTAAGTCCTTGGTTTGGTTATAATACACTTCCCTGTTTCCAAAGCATGGGGCTATGGCCGGATGTTTGGCTTTATAATGTCCCGCTATTTTCACAGAAACACCGGTTTCTAATTCCAGTTTATCAAAAAAGCTTGTTAAAGCAGGATACCAGACTTCCGTGGTTAAAAACACTTGTCTTTTTAGCAATGTATAGTCGCTTGTAAACATGGGTCCAGGGGCATCCAATAACACTGCATACTCTTTCTCATTATTATTTTTATAGGTGCCATGGTCCTTCCTTAATAAATAATTGCTAAAATCCTGACAATGAAAATTGACAAACTTTGCTGATTGGCTAACAGTTTTATCGGAATTAGCTAACTGCAAATAATGTTCCCCAGCTACCAACAAGTGTGTGGCTGTAGAAGGTATAAATTCCGCTAATTTGTTGAACAATAAAGATCCAATCCGTTTTGACATTTCATTAATACTGGTGCTTGTTTTAAAAAGCCTATTAATTCTTGCAGATATGCTTGGATTGGTTGCCAAGCCTTCCCCATGATTATAAAAATGTGTGGGGATGCCACTGTAATAGGCTTTTAATATTGCTACATTGGGCTTTTTTAAATAACGTTTTATTAAAAAATGGCTAACCAAATCTCTTGTTGATTGAAAAGGAATGGCATTGAATACACAGAGATTAGTTTCAGGAATCAAAGCATTTAATTGCTTCAACCTTTGTGTAAACTCGTTGAGAGTTTTGATGACAATTACATCATTGACATTTAACCTGTCTGAAGCATAGGCTTTGGAAAAGCTTGGTGTTAAAAATGCAGAGAGATCCCACACTTCAATGTTACAATGCAATTTAAATGCATCCAGTTCTAAATAATTATAGATATGCTTTGTAAGCTTATACGGGTAAATAACCAAGTAAAGGGGCTTCTTCAAAACTACAATTGAATTAATATTATTAGTTACTTGTGAATTTTTGCCTACTTTCTAAAACCATAAACATCTGTCACGTATGAAGCAGCCACAGATTCGAGTTTAGAGAACAAATTAGCTGAAATGCCATTTTTGAACTCTTCTAATTTTTTTTCTCTATTGGAGATATCCAAGATGCGTGGGCAATTTGCCTTTGTTAAGGAATTACTAGTGGCATAACCCGGTTCGGTATTTAAAAAAGCACTGATCTTTTTCATTTGGTTTTCCGTGTCTTGGACAAAATCCTCAAAAATGACATTTAGGATACGTTCTGGATTACTGGCTTTTTTATATTGTTGAACAGTGCATTCAATTAAATCCAAAACTGTAAATACGCAACGCTCCATGGAATTGAGCATTAGCCACTCTTGCTCAACTCCATTACAGTACCATGGCAAGATCTTGTCTTCATATTGGATTGAAAGTGTAAAAGATCTGGGATCATTTAAAAAGCGTTCACCCCAACCTCTGACAAACCAAGAATGAATCATGTCAATGGGATGTCTCAGTATGTGAATCATTTTATAATCAATTTCCAATAAATCTACATACTCCAAATTGACCATCATGTCATGAGTCATAAATGGGAACAGCCGATTGTTTTTACGTAATTCCAAAATTATCCCATCACCCTCTTCCGCTGTTAATCTTTTGAAATATTCAGCTGCGTTTGGGTGCTTAAGAACACAAGTTTGATCACTTGGCCTAAAATTTGAATTTCGTGCCAGCAGCATATTATACGCCAACTCGTTCATGAGTGTTCGCAAACTTGACTTGGCATATTCCGGTGTTATCATGTTGAATGAAAGCGCTGGAACAATATGCTCTAATAAAACCAAAAATTGTAACTGTTCGGCATTTTGAAGTGTAGGCAAGACATTTGAAAATAGAGATTTTCCACACCTGGTAATCCCATCAACAAATACTACGTTTTGCGAAACATTTTCTTGTAAGGCAAATGCCGGCTTTTGTGATATGTTCATTTTAAAGTAATTCTATATTATATCTTTGAAACATAAAATCACTGAATTGATAAGGAGACCGGATTGCAATAAATCTGCCATTTCTTCTATTAGGCTTGTTATAACATAATGGATTTCCGGTATGCCAATCCAGCATTTGTCCGCCTCCAGCCTCAACAATTGCCTGCCCAGCTGCCGTATCCCATTCGGAAGTGCCAACCAACCTTGGATAGACATCAATCTCTCCCAAAATCAATCTTCCATATTTTAATGAGGAGCCTAATGCTTTGAAGCAATCAATATTGTTTTCAATTGCAAAGGCATTTGCATCAGGATGGTCATGGAATCTGCTTTTTGCCATGACAAGTCTCTCTGACTTTTTTAATGGCATGGCAGTTCTAATTTGGCCATCTATTTCAGCCCAAGCCTCTTTTCCCTTAAAACCCACGTACAACTCATTTAATGCAGGTGCAAAAACCACACCCAGCACTGGCCTATCATTTTCTATCAAAGCTATATTGATGGTGAATTCGTCATTTGCCGCTATAAAATCTTTTGTTCCATCCAATGGATCAACCAACCAATAGTAGGTGGATTCAAATGGAAGCTCAATTGTCTCTTCCGATACAATGGGCAAATTGGTTTTAGCCAATCTTTCTATGATTGATTGATTGGAAGATGTATCTGCCAAAGTTATTGGCGAACCATCTTTTTTCATATCAACCCCTATATCAGACTTGTAATGTTCTAAAATTGCATCTCCTGCAATTTTTGAAGCTTCGATGGCAATATCCGCTAAACTTTCTAATTGATCTGTTGTCAAATTAACCAAAAGAGTTATTTATATAAATTGTAAATCTTAATTGTGACTAACATTATGGCAACTACTCGAATAAATATCCTTAGGTATTTTGTATATCCTTCGCTTTTGATTGCTTGAAACACTTTTTTTCCAATTAATGAATAGGTGATGAAACCTACTAGTACACAAATCCCGGTATTAGAAAAATTAAATTGGTACTTGTTAATTACAATAAAAGTGATCTGTGTAAGTTGAAATAAAACATAAATTGCCGCAGTTGTAGCCAACTTATCTTCCTTACTTGAACACTTTTGGCTAACCACAGATGGCAAAATTGCCCCACCTAGGCTGGTTGTCCCCTGAATCAAGCACATCAAGAAAATTACAGAAGACAAGCGTTTATTGGAGGAGTTTTCTGGTAGGATAGCATTAATTGTACCCTTAAAGGAAGTTAGAAACAGAAATAATCCCATTATTATGCCTACATATGCCCCCAAGTATTTGGCAAAATACATACCAATGATAATCATTGTGACAACAATAGGGAATGCTTTTTTAAATAGCGATAGGTTTATATGCTTGTAATGTCTGATAACTTGACTTAAACTTATGGTCAAAGATGTGGGCAATGTTAGGCTTAATACGTCAAAATAAGAATAGCCAGCCAACATTAAAACAGGAGTGCCTACCAACAAAACTCCAACACCAAAAATTGATTGTAAAAGCGCAACAAAAAAAATTACTACAACAATATCTATTGGAAAATCCATGAACTACATATTAAGTTTTATTTCCAGTTAAAAGTACTTATCAAGTCCTTTACTAAATGGGTTTGAATCATATTCATTCTGCTTCCCGAGTTTGGATATCCAACAGCTGTAACTAAAATCAAATCTTCGTCCTCCAAGTCTTTTCGCTCTCTTAGAAACTGTAGTATTTTAATTACATGGTCAAGGTTGTCTTTTGGAAATTTTTCTGGATAAAATATACCTTTAACCCCTGGGAAAAAATTGAAGCTTTTTGCCGAAATCTCATCGTCGCTAATTGCGAGAATTGGTTGCGTCAGATTTCTTGTAGCCAGGGCCTTTGCTGCAAACCCAGACCTTGTTATTGCCACAATCTTTGTTACTGATGACTCTTTACAGATAACTTCAATGGCATCACCGATAGCCACAGGGATTGCAGAATTTAGCTTGTTTGAGTTAGCGGCACTTTCAAGCTCTTGCTTTCTTTTGTAATTTTCGGATTTTCCAACAACTCTACTCATCAAGCTTACCGCTTCAATTGGATTTTTTCCAATTGCAGTTTCACCTGACAGCATAACTGCTGCACATCCGTCCAAAACCGCATTGCTGATATCACAAACCTCCGCTTTTGTTGGGAAGCTATTCTCAATCATTGAATGTAATAACTCTGTTGCAACAATTACCGGCTTAGCGTATCTTCTTGCACAGGTAATGATTTCTTTCTGCATAAGGGCGATTGAGTCCAATTCGGTCTCCATTGACAAATCACCTCTATCTATCATTATGGCATCAGAAACCTCAATAATTTCCTCCATGTTATTGATGCCACCTTGATTTTCAATTTTACTGACAATTCTTGGGAAACTTAGGGGACTTATAATCTCCCTGATTGATTGCACATGCAGTTTTGACTCTACAAAGCTAAGGCCAATAAAATCTACGCGATTGTCTTGCGCAAATTTGATCATTACCTTATCTCTTTCTGTTACAAGCTTGGTATTGAGCTTTACAAATGGTACATTTATACCCTTTTTGCTTTTTAGTTTACCAGGTGTTTCTGCAATCAGGTATATATCCATCCCATCAATCTTAGAGATGGTGAATTTTAAAGTACCATCGTCTGCCAAAACGGTTTGGCCAGCCTCCAGATCATTGTGCAAATGATCATAGTTTACTGGCACTTTTTCCTTCCCATCAAAACTAGTGTCAGTTGTTAAAATAATAGTATCACCAATCTCAAATTCAGGTTCATGCTGTAATTGAATTGTCCTGATTTTCCTCCCGGGTATATCCAACAGAATTGGTGTATCAGGCAACACTTCATGAATCAGGGCAATCACTTCTGCATGCCATTCTAACGAATTATGGGAGCCATTTAACCTAGCAATACGCATTCCGGCTTTACTTAATGCCTTCAGAGATTCAGGATTGTTTGTTGCAGGCCCAATGGTGGCTACAATTCTTGTATTATTCAATTGTTTCATCTTTGCTGTCAATAAAAAGTTCTACTCCTTTCAAAGCCTCCAATATTTCTGGCCTTAAAAATTTCTTATCCGGTTTTTCCCCTCCACTCAAAATTTGGCGCATCATTGAACCACTAATTTGATTGGTGGCCTCAACATTTGTAACAATGTGTGGGCAAGTATGTTCAGTTGCAATACCATCGCAAATTTCACAATAAAATGGTCCATGCAAGTACATGATTTTAATTCCAATCTCTTCCTCAAACTGATGTAGAAGTTTGTGGGCTGCATATTTTTCATAGTAATCGCCAACACCCGCATGGTCTCTACCTACAATAAAATGCGTACAACCGTAGTTTTTGCGGATAATAGCATGAAAAACGGCTTCCCTTGGTCCTGCATATCTCATTGAAGTGGAAAGTATCCCTAACACAACAGTATTTTGAGGATAAAAACCATCAACCAATGCCCTGTAACTTTTGATTACAGCCTCTGGTGTATAATCTCCATTCTTTTTTTGCCCAACCAGTGGTTGAATAAATAAACCATCCACATGTTCTAAAGCTACCCTATGCAAGTATTCGTGAGCCCTATGTGGAACATTCCTAGTTTGAAAACCCACAATTGTTATCCACCCAAGCTCAGAAAACATTTTCTTTGCTTCCATTGGACTTAGCTCGTACTGGCTAATATTATCGTCAACCTTAGTCAAGAAAACTGTTTTTCCACCAATAAACCAATCTCCTTGGCTATAAAACCTTTTAACGCCCGGATGTTTTTGGTCAAAAGTACCATATACACTCAATGCCACTTTTTCTTTATCACAGGTAAAAATACTTTCAGGCAAAATTCTCCCAACCAAGATCTCATTGTAATAAAGATCTATTTCTGAAACGCTTTTTGCCTGCTCAGCGGTTGCTTTATCAACGTCCAAGAACACAGGAATGGTAAAAGGAAAGCCTGAAGGAAGTCTCATATCCTCAGTAACTGAAACAAATTCCGCTTCGGTCATAAAATGATCCAGCGGCAAAAAAGCATTAATGCCAATTTTTTCCAGCTCTAAGTATTGATCCTGCCTTAATGAGATTGCTAGTCTTTCCATGAGTTCTTTTATTAAATACGCTATTATATAATAATTCAGCCATTTGATCTGGTGTAAGACCATCTGCAATATTAAATGTCAAATCTGGATTTACTGGTTCGTTCCAGGGAATATCAACCCCTACAACATTTACAATTTTCTTATCCAATGCTTGCTTGTATAGGTCCTTGATTTCCCTAGTCTTCAACTGGTCAATATCAGCTTTAAGATACACTTCAAAATATTCACCAAAAACGTTTCGGTTATTTTGCAGTAATTGTTCATTGGCATAAAGGGCGGCTACAAGTACCACAATGGACTGTTCTTCAAGAAATGCAGCTAAAGTGTGCAGCCTTTTTATCTGTATGGCCCTATCCGCTTCCTCATAGCCAAGATCATTTCCATACAATTGCCTAATAACATCCCCGTCAAGCAAAACCATATTCGGTATTTCGCTTTTATATTTTTTTTCAAAGGCCTTACTCAAAGTTGTTTTTCCAGAGGCTGATAGCCCAGTTATCCATATTACCATATAAGTTGTTTTATCCTTTATTCCAGTTTGCAATATTTTGTCCAGATTCCAATATCTTTTTCCTTGCATTCGGCAATCCATTTCCAATGAAATTGAACAGATTGGCAGTTGCAACAGCGCTTACATTTTCTATTTGCAATCCCTGTTCCAAATGGCTTTCATTTCCAGCCCCTCCAGCAATTATTAAAGGCAAGCTGGTTAACTTATTTACACTTTTAATTAAGGCTTCATCATATCCAAATCCTGTTCCGTCATTATCAATTGAGTTTAAATATATTTCCCCAACACCCAATTCTTCTAAATACTTTACATATTCCTCAATTGTAAAATCAATTTTCAAAGTGCCATCCTTGATGAATACTTCATAAGTACCATTGTTATATTTACAGTCAATGCTAGCCACAACGCTCTGGCTCCCGTAATTTTTAATTAACTCTTTTACCATTGATGGGTATTGGATCAACATGGAATTGAGCACTATTTTGTCAGCCCCACTTTTAAATAGTGTTTCTGCATCCTCCATTGAACTGATGCCACCACCGGCAGCAATAGGAATAAATACATCATTCACAAGGTTACTTAGAGTTAGAGCAAATTCCGATAAGTTTTTATTGCCCTTGCTAGCATTCAACAGAATTAATTCATCTAAAGTAAACGATATGTTCTGAAATTGATAGTTTTTTTCCAACCAATGAAGATTGCCCACTTTCTGTAGTCGGAAATTTCTACTTTGCATGAAACTCCCTTCCGAATAAATCAAGGCGAAAATTATACGCTTCCGAAGCATTAAAAATTATTTATAAAATTTTTTAATAATCGCAAACCGTTAAATTGGCTTAATTCTGGATGAAACTGTACTCCACAAATATTATTGACTTCAAAGCCAGCAATAAAGTCATTTTGATAATTACAGGAACTTTGGTTGATATCTTGATTAGAATGCATTCTATAACTATGAGTAAAGTAAAAATCAGACCCTGTATGAATCCCTTCAAACAGTTTACTTTTTGGATTTACAATTACTTGGTCAAATCCAACGTGTGGAACTTTCACTATTGAATTGTCAAATTTTGTCACCTCTCCATCCACGTGGCCCAATCCCTTATTAAACCCATGTTCAGAACTTGACATGCCCAAAAGTTGCATGCCCAAGCATATTCCTAACAATGGTTTTTTTTGCTCAATTACCACTTTTTGCAGAATGAGATCTAATCCTTTTGACTTGATTTGATTTATTGCCTTGCCAAAATTGCCCACTCCTGGCAAGATTATCCTATCGGCATTTTCAAAATCTTCCATATTATGAGACAATGCAACATTGTCAACATCTAGGTATTTCAGGGTGGTTACAATTGACCTGATATTCCCCATCCCATAATCAACAATTACAATCTTCATAATTCAAAATCTTCACCAGGTATGAATTTAGGTTGCCATACACCGTCAATCTTTTCAAATAAATCTTTGTTTGCATATCTATCCAACACTGCATCAAACTCATCTTTGGTCATTTTGTAATATTCCAAATAGGTCTCTATCAAGCTTTCTGGATAGGAATTATCATACATTTTAACCAGATTCAAGGCCTGGTCCCTTGTCATAGCTCCTCTTCTTATTTCAATACCAGCATCCTGAGTTGCCCTACCAAATCCAAATTTCAAATACATCAGGTAAGCATGCAAGGCATACAAAGCTTGATCATTTTGAGAGAAATTTGTAAACGTGTCAAGGTTGCCCTCATCCTTTTCTATTAGCCCACACTGTTCTTTAGCAACAACATAGTTTCTATATGAATCCCATGATTCAAAATATGACCAATGTGTAAAGGAAAGCTCATTGTCAGAAACTTCGTTTTCATTAGGGAAATTAAAAAAAGCGAGGTCTGCATCAGAAATGTCCCCATCTTCTTTAATTCTTTTAAATACTTTATCATGGCCCCCTTCCAAATATATTTTTTTCATATACTCAATGCCATATAAAGGATTATACTTACTCTCAGTTGAACCGCCATATTCAATCTCCCCATCTTCTCCGTAAAACAACAATGGGATTTTGAAATTCACGGCTGTTTTAATTACCGCTGTATGAATTGCAATTAGCCAACCATAATAAGGGAATCCTTTTTCAATGAATCCATATTTATTTAGCCTATCCAACACCTTTGGATTGGGAGTGATGTGTACATGATCATAACCGGAATAAATAAAATTCAATAAATTCTTATCCCCTATTTCTAGAGATAGTGCCGGCCTTACTGTTACGCAAAGTGGAGTCATCCCGTATTTATGCTTTAATTTATATGCCACATATGATCCGTCCTTCCCTCCGCTTACCGGCAAAATACAATCAAAATTTCCTGTTGTAGACTTATACTTTTGTATTAAGGCTTCTAGCTCAATTTTTCTTTTGCTCCAATCCAAAGTTTTCTTCTCTTCCATCCACTGGCATGCATTACACCAACCCCTTTCATCAAAGGTGATACGAGGCCTAGTTGACATGTTTAAACAATTTTTACACCATGTTATTTTTTTACCGCTCATAGATTAGCATATTTTATTTTAGTAGAATTTAAATTTTAGATTGCAGTCCAGCCACCGTCAACAATCAGGTTTTGACCAGTTATGTATTCCGACTCATCACTTAACAAAAAACCAACAGCTGGAGAAATGTCTTTAGGTAGACCCATTCTCCGCATGGGCACTTTTTTCTCATATTGCTTTACAAAAGCATCCTGTTGGTTATCAAATATGCCTCCAGGAGAAACACAGTTGACTCTTATCCCAAAGGGACCATAATAGGAAGCAAGGTATTTGGTAAAATTAACTATCCCTCCTTTTATTGCTGAATAGGCAGCCGGCATAGTCATAGATGTTCCATCATAAACAGTAAAATCGGGACCCACAGAGCCGTAAATTGAAGACATGTTCACAATTGTCCCATTACCCTGCTCTTTCATGATTTTTAGAACCGCTTGTGAGCAAATAAAAACGCTATTCATTTGCATATCAACATTTTTCCTCCAAGACTCTAATGCAATTTCCTCAAATTTTGCACCCCAATCAGATGTTCTTGGATAAGCATTGTTTACCAAGCCATCTATTTTTCCATATTTCAGTTTAATAGAATCAAGTGCATTTGTAACAGAATCTAAATTTGTAACATCACATTTCACAATGCCACTACCAATATCATCAGGACCATTTAGCTCGGCATTGATGCCAATTCCCCCGTTTTGTTCAATATAATTCAATATTGACCTGCCCAAAAGCCCACTGCCTCCTGTTACAACAATAATTTTATTTTCTAACTTATTCATTTATTGCCAATTTCAAAACATTGATTGCAAAATCAAAATTGTTCATCAATTCCTTTCCTGCTTTTATTTGATTAACAAAGTATTCAATTTGCCTTGTATAAGTATCAACAATTCTTATGTCGCTTTTAAATAGGAGATTGCCTCCTAATTTACTGGACACCTCATTAGAAAGCAAGTCAATTATCAGGGTATCCTCTGAAGTGACAATTTCTATTTGCCTCTTGGCATCTCTCCTAAAATAATTAAGTGTGATGGCTACATTAAACTCATTATAAGCAAAAAGATATCTAGCCGAGTCAATAGCATCAATATTTAATGAAGATTTACTTGTTTGCAAACACTGAACAGTAGAAGGAAACCCGAATAGCCAACAGCAATAATCCAATTCGTGAATCAAGTCTAAATGGACGCCACCACCCATTGATTTGTTGGCGCTATAGATTGTTCTAAAATCCTTGCCCGGCCTCCAGTCTGGAAGATATGAACCGCAATAGATGTTAACTTCATTTATCCTACAGCCACTATTTAAAATATCGTTTTTAATGAATTCTATTGCAGGATGAAACCGCATATTACAAGCAATATAAGTCTTAACTCCTGTATTGCTTAACTGTTTAGAGATCTGTTCAGCAGTATCAACATTAGCCAAGACAGGCTTCTCAATAAACAATGGGCATCCAAACTGAAGCATTTCTAAAATTGAATCGGAATGTGATGCTGTTATATTTGAAATGATGGCAAAATCTATATCTTGAGGAATCTGAGACTTGCTGTATATATTTTTGACGTTCCGGTAAGTGTCATCACTTTTTGAAGTCCTAAAAGCAAAAATTTCAGAATCGGGAAGATGGTTTAAAATTCCATCAACATGTTTTTTTCCAATGGAGCCTAAGCCAATTATCAATATTTTCAAAGCTTGAAGCCAAGTTTATTGTTTGTTATCAAAAATTGCATGAAATCAAAGTCAATTGGATGGTCCAAATCAAAACAAATATGATTCATCACATGAATCAGAGACCTTTCACTGATTGTCTTAGGATTTGCTTGATCAAAAAAAGCACGCCTATAGAAATAAAAAGAAGCATTCAAGTCATATATGGCTGGAGCAGATTGCCTCGTAAGAAAATCTCCTTTTTTAACAAGCCCAAAATACCCATCAGGCTTTTGTTCAACCATATTAAAATATGGGTTTCTATTTGCATGATTAACCGAAAACAAGTTTAGTGCATGCTGGTCAGACTTGATTTTTTCAAAACCCATTAATAGGTCATCTAAATTTCTAAGAGGGGATGAGATGTCCAAATCCAGAATGAAATCATATTTTTTATTGCGTGAAGCCTCTTCATAATTTAAGACATGTAAAATTGTTTCCATTTTACCTGTGGCATCCAAAGAAACAGATTCTGGTCTAACATATCCAGTTTTTATACTATAGTTTTTTGCAACCTCGCTAATAGCCACGCTATCGGTAGACAATGCTATATCCGCCTTATGAATTTTTGAAAATTCCTTAGCATGATCAATTGAATATGCAATTAAGGGTTTGCCATTAATGCTTCTGATATTCTTTCCGGGAATACCTTTGGAACCGCCCCTGGCGCAGAGTGTAATAAGAATCTCCATTAAAATTTGATATTTTTTATATCGTGCTGTGCCTTCTGATAATCCTGAGGATTGCCAATGTCTAACCAGTATCCCACTAGAGGATATGAAGTTACTTTTAAACCCTTTTGGATTAGCTGCTCCATTAGGTCAGTGGCATTAAAAAAAGAATTCTTTGGTATTATATCTAGTACAGATTTTTTAAGTAAGTATATACCTCCATTTGAATAATAAGTGTAGGTAGGCTTTTCAATAAAGTTTAAAATATTGACATCCTGGGTTTCAAGTACAGCATATGGAATATTCACTTGATATGGTATACTAACTACAGACATATCAGCTTCTTTCTCCAAAAACTCTAGAAAAAAATGTTCATAATCCAAATTTGTCAACAAATCTGAATTTGTCACCAATACATAATCATTTTTGAAATCCGTGACTTTTGATACTGCACCTATGGTGCCTAAAGGCTCATCTTCCCAAATGTATTTCACATGAATGTTTCTATCTTCCCCATTCCCAAAATAATCTTGTATTTGCTCACCCAAATATTTTACAGAAATCCAAAAATCATCAATACCAAAAATTGTCAACCTAGTTAGATTGTGATCAATAATAGGCTTTTCACCAACTTGCAACAAGGGTTTCGGCACTTTATCGGTAAATGGCATCAATCTCTGCCCTCTTCCTCCAGCCATGATAACTGCATCAATTGGAAGATATGACTTAAGCTCTCTAAAGTTTATTACATTTACCACCCTATCATTGCTATCTAAAACGGGTAAGATTCTATAATTGCTTTCTCTGTATTCAATAATTTTTTTAATATCAGCCTCCCCTTTAGTTATATATCGAGGTTTTGGCTGTATAATTTCATCAATTTTTGATTCGATTGTAAAATTATTTAATAATCCCCTTCTTATGTCACCATCTGTTAAAGAGCCTATCAATTTGTTATTGATGTCAACAACAAATAAAATAGCATCTTGAGACAATTCATTTAGCTTAGTTAAAGCACTTTTAACTGAACTACCGCCAATTATTAAATGGTCTTTAAATGCTCTCATAATATTTTTTTAATACATCAATTATTCTCTTTGCAGCACTATCTTTAAAGTATAAGTTTTCTCCCTTGAATTCTCCCAATTCTATTACTTGATTTACAACATATAGGATTGAATCAGAATTAAAATATGCATTTAATACATTTTCACTTTGCAATCTTCCCTCTTGCCGATTTCCAACGTTTACAACATACTTGCCAAAAGATGCTGCTTCAAGAATACCACTCGAAGTGTTGCCAATTAAAAGATTAGCATATTTCATAGCCGAGAAATAGTTCACTTTTCCAAAATTTTCAACACATAAAACTTTATTTGGAAATTCATTTTTCAGTTTTTCAATTTCTAACCTGTAGACAGAACCCATTGTATCAGCATTAGGCATTGTAATAACTAAAAATAACTTTTTCGCAATTTGAGCTAAAGCTAATCTCATTTCAAGTGCATATTCCTTATTTAATTGCGTAGCAATAGTCTCAGGGTGAAAAGTTACTAGTGCAAATTCTTGGTATGGTATTTTAAATCGATCATAAAAAAGCGATTTTTCAATAGGTTTGAAACTTTCAATCCCATCTAAACTTAAAGATCCTACAATATGCACTCCATTACTACTACCAATTAGTTCTGTGATTTTTTCAGAAAATGATGATGCTGCAGTAAAATGTAAGATAGAAGCAATTGTTATTTGATGTCGATAAATATTATCAATTGCGCCTAAAGTTGTTTCTCCTCCATGAATATGTGCAAATTTAACACCAAATGGAATTCCTGCTTGGACAGCAGCGCTCATTTCAAATCGATCACCTAGACAAAAAACTAAATCATATTTATTCGACTGCCAAAAATCTGCAAATTTGACAGCAGTTAATCCATACGAAGTTGCAATAGATTGCTCATCATCATTTGACAATAGAGAGGAGATTTTGTGAACTGTAACGTATTCGTTTTGTTCAATTTCTGTAATTGTAAAGCCATGAAATTTTGACAGATGTGTTCCAAAAGCAATTACCTCTAATTTAAAAAATGGATCAGCTTTAAGCTTTAAAAGCAATGGTAAATAAATTCCATAATCTGCTCTCGAACTAGTTAAAACTCCAATTTTCACAATTCTAACTTGATTAACTCGTCTTCATCGAAATCTTGACAAGCTACTTTTCCAATAACTTCATCCCATTTCATAGGTGAAAGACCCATTCCTGGTCTTTTAGTTGTGATATTAAATTCTGTAAACATATCCCCTTTTTGAATTAAGGTCTTTGCTACTATACTCTTGCGAGCAATTGAAATATTTTTAATTTCAGACTCGCTAGGTTCTTTTATACCTGTTCCTCCGATAGCATTCTCAATGTTCCGTATTGAATGAACCATATTCTTTAATTCATCTGGCTCAAGAGAAGCTGATTGATCGGGGCCAGGCAAGCTTCTGTCCAATGTAAAATGTTTTTCAATCATGGTACCACCCATTGCAACGGCCGCAATGGGGACTTCTATTCCCATGGTGTGGTCTGAGTATCCGACTTTAACACCAAACATTTTTTGAATAGCTAACATCGCATTCAAATTGACGTCAGACATGGGTGTAGGGTATTCAGTATTACAATGTAAAATCGTGATATGATTTTTTTTGATCCCAGCTTGTAGAAATACATCAAGCGCTTCTTCAATTTCTCCCATTGTTGACATTCCTGTAGAAATAATGAATTCTTTGAATAACTCAGCAGCTTTTCGTAAATATGGTAAATTTGTAATTTCTCCAGATGGAATTTTAACAATATTTAGCCCCAATTCTTTTAAAAAGGTTAATGATTCTAAATCGAAAGCAGTAGAAAAAAAGGAGATATTTTTATTGTTACAATATTCTACTAGTTCAAAATGTTGAGAATTTGATAACTCTAACTTTTTTAACATTTGCAATTGACTTTCAATTGCATCTTGCGTGTTTTCAATTTGATACTCAGCTTTCTTTGCGAATTTTGAGACTAAACTTTCAGACTTAAATGTTTGGAACTTAACATAATCAACACCAGCGTCTACAGCAACATCTATAAGCTTTTTTGCCAATTCAACATCACCGTTGTGATTAACTCCAGCCTCTGCTATTATGATTACCTTATTCATAATTATATAAACCGATGGGGGTTTCCTACTATTTTGTTCCCATCTGAAATATCATTTAAAACAACAGTTCCTGAGCCTACAATGACATTTTTACCTATTTCTACTCCTTGTCTGATTACTGAATTTGCGCCAATAAAAGATCCAGACCCAACCTTAACATTACCTGCCAATACTGCTCCAGGGGCAATATGGACATTGTCATGAATTTCGCATTCATGTTCAACTATGCACCCAGTATTTAGAATTACGTTACTCCCAATTTTTGCGAAAGCGTTAATCGTAACATTTCTATTAACAAAAATCCCCTCTCCGATCATTGCAAAACTTGAAATAGATGAACTTGAATTTATCAATGAAATTACTTTTTTGCCGTTTTTAAGAATTTGATTATAAATTTTTTCTCGAAGTAAATTATCTCCAATTCCCAAAATAAATGAAACATCTAAATCCCATCCTTTGAAATCAGGGTTTAATTCATATCCTAAATATTCAAGCATGAATGGGTTTGCTTCATTAATTGATTTTTCTGTGTAACCAATTATATTGAATTTATTTTCTAAGGCAGTGTCAGCAACTACTAAACCATGCCCAGAATACCCAATTAAAATAATTTTCTTATCTAACACTACTTGGTATATTAACAATTCTATCTTCTAAATACTTGGCATTTATCTGGGCATCTTTTTGAAAGCCGGAATACAATGGAGATTTAAAAATCAATTGCCAAATTGGCCTTGTCATTATGCCATTTTCATTAGTCCCTTTTAAAAAAGACTCCCTCTCTTGTTTATTTTCTAATTCAACGCACATTAACCAATAATTAGCTTTGGTTTGAGGTAATTCTGTACGGAAGTTGATTCCTTTAGACTTAAAAAAAGAATTATACTCCTGAGCGAGAGTCCGTTTGCTTTCAATAAAAAATGAGAGCTGCTCTAATTGAGCACAAGCTAAGGCTGCATTTAGATTAGGCATTCTAAAATTGTATCCAATATCATCATGAACGTATTCATAAGGATGAGGAACTTTTGCTGTAGTCGTTAAATGCTTTGCCTTAATTCCTAACTCGACATCATTAGTTACAATAGCACCACCACCACCACTTGTTACGATTTTATTTCCATTAAAAGAAAAAACCCCTAATTTACCAAAACTTCCTATGGGTTTCGAATGATATTCACTTCCAATGGCTTCTGCTGCATCTTCTACGAGGGAAATATTCCATTTGTTGCATACTTTCAATAATTCATGTAAGTGCACGGGAAATCCAAAAGTGTGCATAGGCATACACGCGGCAATTTTTTTATTCGTTTTCTTATTGTAGCAAACTCCGTCTCGCATCTCCCCAAACTCGTCTAAAAAAGCTTCGACAGCCTTAGGAGATAGCCCCATAGTGTCTATATCAACATCAATAAAAATGGGAGCTGCTCCATTATAAATAATCGCATTAACTGTAGCTATAAACGTTAGTGCTTGAGTAATAATTTCATCTCCTGCGTTAACGCCAGCTAGCCTTAAGGCGACTTGTAAAGCGGAAGTGCCATTTACGACGGCAACTGACTTATTTGTCCCAGATATAGAAGACATCATCAACTCGAACTTGTCAACATAAGCACCAACTGAGGAAACAAATGTAGAGTCTATCGTATCGACAACATACTTCTTCTCGCTCCCTAAAAATCGAGGTTCATGTAATGGAATAAACGCTTTGTTATCAAATTGGTCTTTGATGAAACCAATTACTTCAGAATAATTAGACATTATAAATGTCAGATTTATATTGTTGCAAATTTTCCTTTTTAGAGAACCATTCTACTGTTTCTGCTAAGCCCTCTTCAAGGCTATAGTTTTGTTCCCAGTCAGTGAAAGATTTCAATTTTTCATTTGACCCAAACAATCTAAAAACTTCTGATTTTTCAGGTCTAAGCCTGATTGAATCCGAAACAATCTTAGCACTAGGATTTATTTGATTAATTAATGACTGAGCTAATCCGCCTACTGTAATTTCTGATTGCGTGGCAATATTAACTTCATGCCCAATTAGTTTATCGCATTCTGCAATTTTCAAAAATCCATTTACGGTATCTTTCACAAAAAGCAAGTCTCTAGTAGGCGTAATATCACCAAGCTTTATCTCTTCAGCACCATTTAATAACTGAGAAATGATAGTAGGAATTACCGCTCTTGCAGATTGTCTAGGGCCAAACGTATTAAATGGTCTAACAATCGTCAAAGGCAAATCAAAAGATCTATAGAATGAATCAGCAATTGCATCTGCGCCAATTTTTGAAGCCGAATAAGGTGATTGAGGCTGCTTGGGGTGCAGCTCTGTTATAGGTACAAATTGAGCAGTTCCATAAACTTCTGAAGTTGACGTAACCAAAATACGTTCGATTTTTAAATCTTTAGCTGCCTGTGTATGTCGTCAAAATAAAACACTTCGTTCGCAGTTGATACACAGATAAACGCAGGAACGATCACCTCGTCGCCGGTCTTACGTTTAGAGCCACTTAAGCCAAAAGTAACGCCGTAGTTAAACTGACTACCGCAAGGGAGTATTTTACCTAGTGCTTTTTGGCAAAAGCTCTTCAAATTCACGCACCTTTGGATCAGGGATAAACCATTTCTTTTTTCATACTTGAGTGAACTTTTGATTTATGTACCAATTCAAAACCAGTTCTAAGCCTACTTCAAAATCTTGTTTTGGTTGGTAATTTAATTGCTCCACAATTTTTTTGATTGATGCCTTTGAATGCTTAACGTCGCCAGGGCGCTCAGGACCATAATAGGGTTGAAGGGATTTTCCGGTAAAATGCTGAAGAATTTGAACCATACGATTAAGACTGATTTGGTCCCCACAAGCGGTATTAAATACTTCATGGCGAGTAATTCGATTTTCCGGGGAGGTTATATTATGCACCAATGCCCTGATATTGGCTTGAACAGCGTTCTCTACAAAGGTAAAATCACGACTCGTTTCACCATCGCCGTTGATGGTGGGCGGTGTGCCCTCTATGAAGTGCCTACAAAAGATCGGAATAACCGCAGCATAAGGATTATTCGGGTTTTGTTTGGGCCCGAATACATTGAAGTAACGCAATCCGATGGTATGAAAGCCATACACCTGGCTAAAAACTTCGGCATAATACTCGTTTACCGCTTTGGTGATTGCATATGGGCTTAAGGGCTTTCCTTCTTGACCTTCTATTTTGGGCAAGGCTGCACTATCGCCATAGGTACTTGACGACGCAGCATATACCAGACGTTTGCAGCTTAGGCTATCCTTGGCAGCAACTAGCATGTTTAAAAATCCAGAAATATTTACTTGATTGGTAGTAATGGGGTCATTGATGCTGCGGGGAACACTGCCAAGGGCTGCTTGGTGTGAAATAAAGTCCATTCCTTCTACCGCTCGTTGGCATGTTTGAAAGTCGCGGATGTCACCCTCCATGAATTCAAAATTTGGGAGTGACAAAAATGCTTCGATGTTTTCCATGTAGCCGTTGGAAAGATTATCTAAGACTCTTACATGACCAGCTCCATATTTAAGCAAGTACTCAACTAAATTAGAACCAATAAAACCAGCACCTCCAGTAACTAAAAATTTAGCTCTTGAAATATCTTCATTATGGTAAGCAGTATTGTATAAGTTTTGATTAAACATAATCGACCACATTAAAGTCTAGCGTCGGTAAGAGATTTTGGCAATATGCCCTTAACATCATAGACCACACCACAATCACCAACTAAATTACGAATTGGGAGCCCACAAAACTTCTCATGTGCTACAGCTAGAACAACAGCTGAATATTGAGAATCCTCTGAAATTTGTTGAAGAACCTCAATTCCATATTCATGCTTAACATCTTCGCTATTAACCCAAGGATCATGAACATCAACCTGAATGTCGAAACTCTTTAGTTCATTATAAATATCAATAACTCTGGTATTTCTAACATCCGGACAATCCTCTTTAAAAGTGAATCCTAAAATCAAAACTTTGGAATCAATAACTTTCAAATCTTTACGCATCATCAATTTCACAACCTCAGTAGCTACATGTTTACCCATTGAATCATTTAACCGCCGGCCAGCAAGAATAATTTCTGGATGATAACCTACTTCTTGCGCTTTTTGTGCTAAATAATAAGGATCAACACCAATACAATGCCCACCAACCAGACCAGGTTTAAACTTTAAAAAATTCCATTTCGTTCCAGCTGCCTCAAGCACTTCATTGGTATCAATACCTAATAAATTAAAGATCTTACTTAATTCATTAACAAAAGCAATATTGATATCTCGTTGTGAATTTTCAATTACTTTGGCAGCCTCTGCAACCTTAATACTTGACGCTTTATGAGTTCCTGCAGTTATAATACTTTTATAAATATTATCGATAAAATCAGCAATTTCTGGAGTTGATCCACTTGTAACCTTTAATATCTTGGTTACCGTATGTTCCTTATCTCCTGGATTTATTCTCTCAGGTGAGTAACCACAATAAAAATCTTCATTATACTTTAGACCACTTACACGCTCCAGCACAGGTACCATCTCATCCTCTGTTACTCCAGGATATACGGTAGATTCATAAATTACAATATCTCCCTTATTCAGAAACTTAGCAATTGATTCACTTGCCTTGATCATTGGAGTTAATATCGGTCTATTGTGCTTATCAGTTGGAGTTGGAACCGTAACAATGTAAATGTTACAGTTTGCCAAGTCTGTTGAATTAGTTGTTGGAAAAAATCCATTACCATCAGTTAGGGCGGTTCTCAAAACTAAATGTAACTGATTGCTCTCAATCTCAAGGGTTTTATCCTCTCCTTCACGTAGCTCATTTACTCTATTTTGATTGATGTCGAAACCAATTACAGGATATTTTTCAGCAAAAGCAACTGCTAAAGGCAAGCCTACATATCCAAGTCCAATAATACCAATTTTTGAATTTTCTAATTTCATGCTTTCTTATTTACCGCGCACCTAACTGCACACCACAACCATTAATTTTAATTGATTTTTGAAGATTATGAGGAAACTCGCACTCAAAAAAATGTTAATTATCAACACTTTAACGATTTACGCTGATTAAAAAATACCCCTCGTCGGTCTGGTCCACATGACTCTCGGCGGCCAAATGAATCACCCCATCGGGCCGTTACGTATCAAATACTCTTTCGAGCTCGGCGGTATCCAGTATATTGACTTTTCAAAAATGTGATTAGGTTGCGTTTCGATGTCTCGTAAGTTCTCGAGATTGCCAGCTTAGGTGAGGGCATCGAGATTGACAAGCTGGTATTGCGAATACTTATTGACAAACTGCCTGACCACATGCGAGTCAATAAAGCCATCTGCGCAAGTGAAAAGCACTTGAATTTTAAGTAATTTCATTTTTTATTATAATCCAAATTATTAGTGATTTGTTTTTTTAGCATTCGAATTAATGCCCCATCTTTTTTATTTAACAAAGAATCATATGAACCTTCCTCTATAATGTCTCCTTTACTTAAAACATAAACCATGTTCGCCTTAGCTATAGTTGAAAGTCTATGAGCGATTACTATAATTGTTGTATTTTTTGCTACAGCATCTATTGAAGCTTGAATAAGCTGCTCTGATTTTGAATCTAAAGCACTAGTAGCTTCATCAAGTATTAATAATTCTGGTTTTCTTATTAAGGCTCTTGCTAAAGCTATTCGTTGTCTTTGACCACCTGATAATCTTACTCCTCTATCACCAACAAGTGTATCTAAACCATCAGGTAATTCCTTGACGAATTCATATGCATTTGCTAATTTTAAAACATCCCATAATTCGGATTCTGAAACATTTTCATTGGACCAAAGTAAATTATCCCTAACTGAACTATGAAATAACATTGGTTCCTGAGGTACATACCCAATTTTTCGACGAAAGGAATTTTGATTGTAATTATTTAGGGATATATCATCAATCAAAACTTCACCATAATCAGGTATTTGCAGACCTAACACAAGATCAGTTATAGTAGATTTACCTGAGCCCGAATCTCCTATTAAAGCAGTCATGTTACCTTTATAAAAAACTAAATTTAAATTATTTAAGGTTTTTGTTCTTTCTGGATAAGTAAAAGTTACATTTTTAAATTCAATTTTACTTTTTAGTCTGGAAAATAATGTCTCTCCTTCTATTTCTCGATAGTGATATGCCTTATTTTTTAAAGAAAGTAATTGCTCATAACTAGGGACAAAATTATTTATACTAATATTACTTTGTAATAATGCAGAAAGAATTGGCAATGCTGCCAAAAAACTCCACATAACAGCTGTTATTTCTGAAATTGGTGCATTTGCTTTTATTGCAAATCCAATAGCTATCACAACAGACATCATTGCTAATGGTTGGAAAAATTTTGGGACTGCAGTTGAAAGTGTTTGTGAAAATAAAGTAATTTTTACATGTTTGTTAAAAGCATCTAAATATCTTTGTTTTGAAGCTGTTTGTTTTCCAAATCCTAAAATCAATCTAGATGCTTGAAGTAATTCACTTAATACTGCCATTGCATGGTTAGCTGTTTCGATATTCATTTTTCCAAGCTTATAACTAATTTTATTCAATAATAAAAATGGCAAACCCAATAGCAAGGAAATAGCAAGTGTAGTAATAGTTAATGTAGGATTTAGTAAAATGGGTACAGAAAGAAATACAAAGAGTTGTATAATTTGTGCTAACAGTGTTGCTAAATTACCAAGCGTATCTCCAATAACAGTTAACTCCTTATTTAAAGTATTTAATAAAACTCCATTTTCTGCACTACTAAAAAAACCCCACTTAGCTTTGAAAAATGAATCTATTGAATCATTAAAAAGTCCATGCATTATGCTATATTTAATTTTAAGGATTGCGTATCTAACAATAACCTCAAGAATTCCTTTAATTAAATTTAATAAAACAAAAAGTATTCCAAAGCTCCAAAAAGATATAGGAATACTAATTTTGTCAAAAATATTTATTACAAAAAATGTAATTCGACTTGCTTTTATCATTGATTGATCTAACAAAAAATCTGCCATTGGAATTATTGCCAACATTGATAAAGAAGAAGTTACACCTTCAATTACTAGAAATAGAAAAAGATAAAAAAACTGTTTTGGATAACGTGATGTAAATTCTTGAAATAATATTTTAAGATTTATTTTTTTGATTATTTGATCCAATTTTTATTGTTTTTTAAATATGAAATGCTAAATCTGGATTTAAATTTTCCATGTAAAATAAGTTCAGAGTTAAATTTACTATTTAACTCTGAATATAAAATCCAAAATCGAGTTGAATTTATTTTTTCGAAGTTATTTTGATTAAAATTTAATTTAATATTTTCAATCATTTCAATTACCACATTTTTTAACTCTTCTGGTGTATTTTCAACTAAATCTATTTCGTTGTCTTGATATGAAGATTTTGACATACAATTATGTAGTCCGAAATTGAATATTTCTGAAACTGTAAGCTCTCGTTTTAGTATCTTACTATAATGACGTTTGGTTGTGAGTAGAAATTTATTTGAGAAAGTTGGTAAATATCCAAAAGGAACTAAATTGGTAAATATAGTTGGTTTTCGAAAAATCCAAGCAGGTACCGCATCCCAACCTGCACCAGTAGAAATGCAAAAAGTACATATTGATCCTAGGTATATATCCATAAAATCACTTGCATATTTGCTATTGGCATAATCAATAATTCCTGTTTTATTTGAGAAAAATGGTTTATTTACCACTCTCCCCATTCTAAATACAAAAAATCCCTGTTCTACAAGATATTCAGCAGCAAGTAAATAATTTTCTACATTATTGTCGCGATAATTATGATAATTCCAATTACAACTGGGGATTTTAGAAGAAAGATAAGCACTATCTCTAACCAATAAACATACAATTCGAGAATTGACTGGGATACCCATTTCTTTAAGTATATCCAATCCAATTTGATTTTCATCTTTTGATAAAAATAGATGCTGTTTCGTATTGTCTAATAAATTATGAATATCACGATCATGTTGTGAATTGCTCCCAATGGTATGTTTTTCACCATACGGTATGAATCTATTTATTATGTAAATTGGATGAATTAACCATTTTGGGTAAATATGAAGAATTTCATCCCACTTATCAATTAAAAATTTATTACAGTATGGTTTATATCTTAAATAAAAGATATCAATATAAGGTTTGTTAGGAACATTTATATTTGAATCTTTTTCACATAAATATAGTTCTGTATTAGCAGCTAAATGTCCTATTCTAGAACTAACTAATTCGCCAAATCTAATTATAAAAAAGGGGCTTATTAATCTAATTAAAATTAAAATTGGGAAAAATAATATACATAGAGGAAAATACAAAACAAAACCTAAAGCATTATAAATTTTTTTTAAAAATAGTGTTATGCCTCCTTGAGAAATTTGTATTAATTGATTTTTTAGTAAAAGTAACATCTACTTAATTATATAGAATTTGCTTTTAAATATGCTTCAGGAGTTCCAATGTCAATAAATAATTGTTGAGTTTCATAGGTATATATTTTGTTAATAAAACATTGTAGTATTTCTGTACTAAAATCAGTTGCAGCAGCATATTCTTCTTTAACGATTTTTATTAGCTCTGATGAAAGTATATAAATAGCCCCATTTGCAAGATTTCCAGGTGGAAATTCAACTTTTTCATGAAAGCCTATAACTACATTATTTTCATCCAAATCTACAATACCACAAGAAGAAGGAGTATTAGTTCGAAATGTCATCATAGTCATCAAACATTTAGATGGTCTGTTTTGATGCGCCTTTATAAATGCCGAGAAATCTGCAAGGCAGTAATTGTCGGCATGGATTAATAAACCATCTTCTCTCTGGAAAAAGTCAATGTTTTTTATAAGTGTTCCTGCTGTACCCAATAAGACGTTCTCGTATACAAGGGTTGATTGGTTGCAATAAGCACTGGTATTAATAAATGCTGACACCTGTTCGGCGTGATAATGTGTATTTATCAAAAATGGACCGATACCGGCTGCTGTTAAACGATCTAGCCATATTTCAAGTAATGGTTGCCCTTTTATAGGTACAAGGCATTTAGTGACATTATCTGTTATGGGCCGTAAACGTGTCCCATAACCTGCGGCAAGTAATAGAGCCCTCATATACCCAATTCTTTTAAAAGTTCTTTTGTTTGTAAGGGTGTATTACCTACTCTTCCTACCTGTACAGCTGCGGCAAGTGAGCCAATGCAGGCAGCCTCCCATATATTTCCGCCATTTGCCAAAGTCATTGCGCTTGCAATAAGGAGTGAATCACCAGCACCTGCAACATCTTTAGGGGATGCGTTAAGAGCTCCCACCCGATCTGTTAGCCATTCATCTTTTGCCATTACTGAAGCATGAACAAGTAGACCTTCCTCACCCATTTTTAAAAGTATATTCAGAGCTTTTGATTCTCTTCGCAATTGCTCCGCGAGAATAACAAGTCCATCTTCATAATTCCTTACGCTTATCCTCGCTTCATGTTCTGTGGGCGTGATCAGGTCCATACCTTTAAAACGTGCCACATCGCCTACCTGTGAAGACGATTGACTATCGGCTGCCATCATTATGTTCCTTTTTTTGGCCAGCAAAACAATACTGTCTACCAGAGGCTGAGGCAAACAACCGTAATTAAAATCTGAAAAAACTAGAAGATCGGTATTGTCAATAACAGTTTCAAGTTTCGCCAGTATCTGTTTCTGCAACGAAACCGAGATAGCACCTTGATGAAGATAACTTACACGCAACAGGCTTTTACCTTTGCTGCGGAAACGTTGTTTTAATGTTGTAGGTCTGCTATCGTCAACTAGCAGGTGAGCAGATACACCTGCAACTTGCAATGCTTCGAGTGAAAAAGTCCTAGTCGCATCATTTCCAGTAACTGAAATAAATTGAACGTCTGCACCAAGGCCTGCCGCATGGGCAGCAACGATCCCCGCACCACCGATAAATTGGGTATTATCAATCGGCGTGACGACAATAGTAGGGTCTTCCTGAGACATGCCTAATGGTTGGCATGTAATATATTCATCAATAATAAGATCCCCTATTACGCATACTTTTAATTTATTGAAGTTCCCCAATATCTGAGCGAGCCTTTCAGGTTTGATGCCATGCCTGTCGAGGTATTCCTTGGGCAAACTAATTGAGGCAAAATTCCCATCATAAAATTCTTTACGGATTAGGTCTACAGAAGAAAAAATGGTTTCTCCGGAACTAAATAATAATTTCCCGCCATACTTTTCGAGAACCGCCAGTTCCGGATTAAACCTGGTTTCGTGTTCTTTACCTTTTACAACAACATCGGGTTTAATCCGCAGAATGGCATCAGTTACAGCTTCATCCATAAGAAACACATCATTTACCCAACTGTTACTTTGTAATCCCTCCAGTCGTAAAGTTTCTGAAATATGTGCGGCATCACCTGCGATTCTATCACTTTCTACACCAATAATAAGATGTTCGCCACATTCCTTTGCAAAACGCAATAAACGCAAATGACCCGGGTGAAGAACATTAAAGTGACCTGAAACAAAAACTGTTTTTGGCATTTCCGTACGCATTAATTAATTGAACTAGGAGGGTTAGATCGAATTCTTTTTAGCCAGCGCCAGATAATGGTGTGGCATTCCCCAATTACGGCAGTTCATAGAGGTGGTATAAGTATCAATGATCAACTCAATATCATTGCCAGCTGCAACATAAAGTAGTTCTTTTATATCATCAAAGTAAGACCCTAGTGATTCTGCAAGTTGGGTTATTTTGGCCGGTATCCAATCATCCGCAACGCAACTATAATCAAAAAGAAGTGGTACAATTACCGCTATATTCTTAATATCTTGAGTAGAAAGCTCTACGTCTTTTTTTCCCGTAATTGTGAAACTCAGGTTGGCTCTCCACTCGTCTAGAATTGAACGTTCAGAAACATTTTTATACCAGCTATGCTTATTTCGCGTATCCCAATTTGGACTACAACCAATGATCTCCATCTCCAGTTCGATGAAATATTGGTACAGGTCTTCAAAGTCGTCTAAAATAGAGGAATTCCCAGCAGGATTCATTAAGATATCAAGCGCCCAGGATTCAAAGGTTCTCGCCGAACCGAGAGTTAAGAAATCGTCTTTAAATAGCCTCGCGGCAACCAAGAGCTTTTCAGAATGTATATCCTGAGTGTCATCTTTTTGACCTTTGTAACATCGCGAAAAAATATACCGTTTTAGTCCTTCGAAAAAATTACCATACATGCAGCTATAAGTTATTATGCTTAAGCCCCGGGTATGTGAAAATATTTTTTTAAACGCGGCTTTTCGGTCAGTTAAAGCCAGAAGAAATCCTTCAGCAATTACGAGATCAAATTTTTCTTTGGTTTGAAAAGACTCTACAGTTTCGCTGTATAGTCCATTAAGATCTGTCCCTTCAAAAAGTTTTGTAATGAGTCCATGCATAGCAGGGTTGGGTTCTACCAATGTTACTTTGGCCCCATTAATTGCCAAAAACAATGCATTCTCGCCACCACAAGGTCCGAATTCAAGTACTGATGCTGATTTCAACAATGTAAGTGGTATCCCTAAATGAGATTGCATAAGATTGGCCCTTTGCTTCCAATGCTTTTCCAGCTGAGGCCCGTATGCTACAGCATTAATATTATTTTGTATGTAAAACTGGATTTGTGTATTCATATTAGTTATTAATTCTTAATAATACCAGTTGCCAGCTTTATTAGTTAGATTTCATTTCTTTAATGATCGATTCTATAAGCGGGATGGTTATTAAATCAACAATGTCATTATCATTGAATCTCACATCAAATTCTTCTTCAAGAGCAACGATAAGATTCATGTGTCGGATTGAATCCCAATTTTCGACAACGCCCGGTGAGGCGTTGTCCGGGATATCGGAGGCGTCTAGCTCAAAAATATCTGCCATTATCGAAATAATTTTTTGTTTTAATTCTGTCATAAGTAAAAGTTATAAAACCGTTATGTAAGCTATTTTCTTGGGCTTGTATTCCTCCAGCATTATTGCGTATTCCTTGTTTAGTTCTGTTTCGAGTAACATTAGCATTCCTGCACTGTCATAGAAATTCTCCACTTGTTTGTTTTTAGCAGTAGGTAGATATTCAGCTCGCATTGTCTTTACTCCTTCTTTCAATAATTTTTCAACTATACTGTCAAAAAAGGCATACTCTACGTTACGCCCAATCAACCGGCAGCTCATGAGAAAGCTATCAATCGTTGCGCTAGCATTTTTATAATCTACTTTTATAATTGCCATTCCTGATACGCCATAGTCACCGTAACGGTCTGTTACCGACAAAACAGCAATTGCAAAATCATCATCAGCTTGCATTTTACTGATATCAATTTCTGTATAGCGCCTTGTTGTCAGATTAAACTGGTTCGTTTTCTGTGTCATCTGACTAGCCCTGGGCACAGGTATCTTATCATTCCACTTTATACTTACTCTTAGTTCGAGAGAGGCCAGGTACTCTTCAGTTGAATTAAACCGTGCAGAGTGGCTCTTTCGTTGCTGTTCAACCTGGTACTGTTCCGTTTTACGATGATCCTCAGCTGTCTTGGAAAGTGAAAAAAAATCCTTGCGCAATTCACGTATTACAGAAGAGTACTCACTTAAGTTAGCAGGAACCTGTACGCACAAAACCTGTGGAAGTTCTTTTTGGATTAACCCTATTTCAAAAGACGAATCATCAATAAAAATAAAACTATCAAGTCCCAGATTAAGACTTGCGCTAAGCTCGCGCAAATTGGAAGCCTTGTCTTGCCAGTTAATCTTTTTTGCTATTATATGCTCTTCTTTAAGAATCATATCTGGATGGTGGCTAAATACCTTGTCTACGTCAGCTAAATTGTTCTTACTGCATAATGCCAACAATACGCCTTCTGATTGCATAGAGCGAAGTATTGTTTGAACTTCTTTATACGCTTTCCCATTCAGCGTATTTTCATTCATCTGAATGTTTTCTTCACCATCTTCACCAATGATACCTCCCCAAAGCGTATTGTCACAATCAAGGGCTATTACTTTTTTAATATGACCGGTAGCCGCTTTTATTGCCGGTGTTATTGCATCTGCATAATTTTTAAAAAAGTCTAGCGTATACAAAGCTTTGGATGAATGAAACATGCGCAAATCTTTGGCCGCTTTAATTCCTGTTTTTGCTATAACATACCCAGTATCTACTAATATTGCATTGCCAGCTGTTTGACCGTGAAGAGTCGTATTGAGAGAATTACAGAGGTTTTTTAGCGGGCCGTTTTTTAACACGTTGGTTTCAAAAAGTAAAGAGGAAAATTCATTGATCAAAACAAGAGATGTTGAAGCCAGGTTTTTTAGTACAAGATCAATTTCAGATTGCACGCGCTCCTGGAGCAAAAGCAATTGTGATTGGCTTATTGTGTAAATTTTGTCTGTCAATCCATCGATAAGATTGCAGGGCTCCCAAAATACAACAACAGCATTGGCATTTGAAAACCGTTCACTATCCTGAACAACACTATCATAGTCTCCTATTTCGACCGTGGCATTGATGCCTTGTTCGCGAAGGGTTAACTCCAGCACTTCTTTCAATTGGTTAACCGTAATATTTGATAGAATAGCAACCGTATATTTCTCTCCATTTAAAGCTGCACCCAATTCCCGATTTCTTCTGATTATCTGTGTTAATTTCATATATTAAAGCATTAACTGCCCCCCATTTACACGAATCGTTTCCCCGCAAAGAAAATCGGATTGTTCGGATGCACAGAATACGATCGCATTGGCTATGTCTTCCGGAGTGGCCAACCTTTTCAAAGGGGTTTTTGCTGCAGCGGTCATTCTTATGCGTTCAGGAATATCGGCAATTTGGTCTGTATTAGTCATACCTGGCGACACAGCATTTACGCGAATACCTTTTGATGCCAGGTCCAATGCCAAGGCTTTATAAAATCCTCTCAAAGCACCCTTTGCAGTAATATATGGCAAGAGATTTAATTCAGGTGAATCAACATACTGTGTGTCCAGGTTAATGATTTTCCCGTATGCCAATTTTTCCATATAGGGGACTACAGCCCGAACTAGGTTGAATGTACCAAGAACTTGATTAGCTATATGCAGATCAAAATCATTCCAAAGCAAGTCATTAAATTTTATTGGCGCGATCTTTACGGTAGAACAATTAACTAATACTGTTACTAAACCCAGTTTCCGCACAACAGATTCGATCATTTCTGTAACTGCTACCTTGTCTGCTATATCACAGGCCCAAACCATGCATTTTCGTCCTTTCGCAGTTATTTTTTCAGCTAAATTCTCAGCAGTTTTTATATTTTTAAAGCAATGTATTGCAACATCAAATCCCCCATCCGCTAAAGCAAGACAAGCTGCCGACCCAATTCCGCCTGATCCTCCAATTACAAGAGCTATTGGTTTGCGCAATTCTTTATTCGGCTGCTGCACAGCTACTTCCTGTTCAACAACTTTCACTTTGGCTACACCCTGTGTAACTTTCTGCTTATTTTGATTGGTTATATCTGTTTGAATTTCTATTATCTGAGAACGGTCATCTTTTTTAAGTACCTCAGCACGAATAGTAAGTGTATCTCCAACACGAACCGGTAATAAAAACTCCAGACTTTGAGAAAACCAGAGTGCACCATCACCCGGCAATTTGGTTCCAATTATTGTTGAAATAAAGGATGCACCTAACATACCATGTGCAACTGGTTTTTTAAAACTTGTCTTAGCAGCATAATCAGCATCCGTATGCAACCGGTTATCGTCTCCGGTTAGTTCCACGAATTTCAGCAAATCATCATTCGTAATAGTATGTATAATTTCTGCTATCTGTCCAATTTGTATTTCGTAATAGGAGGCCATTATTTATTAGGACGATTTAATGTGAATATTTTTCTGGCAGGAACACCGAGCATAGTAGCTCCATCTAATACATTTCCCGACACAACTGAGCCTGCACCTACGGTTGCTCCATTTCCTATAATTGACTTCGGAAGGCACACTGCATTGGAACCAATAAAAGCATTGTTCCCTATATTTACCCCGCCTAAAAGCTGGGCCCCTGGAGCAATAAAACAATTCTCGCCAATTTTTACGCCATGAGCGACCATTGAACCCGCATGAATAATAGTATGTGATCCAATGCTTGTATTAGGCCCCATGAAAACATTTTCAAAAATAGCAATGTCATTCCCTAACGAGGTTCGTTTAGTATTTACAGATGGATGAACAAGTACAGCAAAATCTTGCCCGTAAGTTATTAGGCTACTGGTTGCCTTAGCCCGGATAGCCATAGTTTTTGCGACCGAGTTAAAAACCTGTATTTTTTTCCCTTCAATCCATGAAAACTTTCCAACTACAGGATATCCAAATATAGATTTTCCTTGAATTTCAGGTTTGTCGTCAATAAATCCTAAGAATTCAAATCCTGGGGAGCTATCTTTAATGTCTTCAACAAGGTTCAGTATATCGCCGAAGCCTATTCCCGCTATAACTAACCTTATCTTGTTGTAATTGATCACTTTTTAAAGATTTTTTCTTCAGATAACAACCTGAATTCAGCTACGGTCTTTTCTAGTATCCTATCTACTTCGTCTTGTGTTAACAAGAGGCTCGGCGTGAAACAGATGCGGTGCCATTTTGCATTGATCAGTATATTGTGTTTTTCCAGTAATATATCGCCGATACGTTTAGAAAACTGGACGTTATCATTAGTTTTATATTCAAGTGAAAAACGCATTCCTCTTCCCCGCACATCCCTAAAATTTTCATGATCTTTTAATTCACTGCTAAGCGTGGTTCGCATATAATTTCCAGTCTTTTCAACATTGTTCAAAAAATCATCATTGTGAATGATTTTTTGAACAGCCAATGCCGCTGCAACAGACATGGAATGTGCCTGGTGGGTAGTAGTATGCTGTAAACGGCCCTGACCATTTTTTATTACATCCTCTATCTTACTGCTTGTAATAACAGCACTTAATGCTCCATATCCCGCAGCTAGTGTCTTCCCCATAAAAATAAAATCGGGTTTCACCTGGTCCCAATCGCAGCAATAAATTTTTCCTGATGTACCTGTTCCGCAATATACTTCATCGAGTATCAGATGAACATCGTATTTATCGCATATCTCGCGAATATATTTCCAGTAGTTTGGAGCAGGTGGAACATCCCCAACTAATCCACCCATAATTGTTTCACCAACAAAGGCGCATACTTTTTCTGCGCCAATAGCAAGTATTTGATTTTCTAATTGCTTTGCACTTCTTTTTGCATAGTCATCTATCGATTCATCTGCAAGCTGCAGGTATAGTGGATGGTGCATTGGAATTCTCACACGATATGGAGATAACATGGGCCTGAAAAATTCCAGATTCGGCCTTTCACCTAAAACTAATGCATCAGCTGTAGATCCATGGTATGACTGTTCTCTTGAGATGAACCATCTTTTTTCATGTTTACCTAGATCATAATGAACCTGGTAACTCATTTTCATGGCAGCCTCACAGGCTTCTGCTCCAGAATTACCGGCAAAATAAACTCGGTCCAGGCCATGCTCAGCCCTGCTTAATAAAAGATCGGCTAACTCTTCTACATTCTCGTCAGACCAAATCTTATAATCCATATGTCCAAATTTGCCGACCTGTTTAGTAACGGCCGCTTCGACTGCAGGATGCGACCAACCCAATATTGAATAAGAGGTACCGCCAGCAGAAGTATCCAGGATTTTTTTTCCATCTTTTGTATATACGTAAGGGCCTTCTGCCCGTTCAACAAAAGAGGGAACCGGATCATTGGGAAATACACGAAATACTTTTGATTTACTCATAAATTTAATTGTTAAGCCAGTGAGTATCGTTATCTACAAACGGACCACTGCCAATTTCTATAAAAATTGCAAATAGTGATTTACTTTGAACTGTGCGATATTGACTAGCCTTAAGCCTTATTGATATCAGGTCACCATTTTGCGCAGTTGTTTTTGAAACACAATATTCTTGGGGGGGCTTTCCGTCATCACCATGCAATTCGATTAATAATGATCCTTCAATGATGTGATAAGAAAGCGAAGTCTTGTTTTGTTTTAATGGGCCTACGGAAGAAGGCCGAGTATGTATCATTATCATTTCATGAACATCAGCTTCATCGGTAATGTGCAAACAAACACGAAATACAGGAACATCTTTTAGTGCAGCAAGCGCTTTTAGTATAAACATCTGCTGGCGGGAAAGGCCACACGGATTTTCTTCTGCGTAAAAAACTCTGTCATTTTTCTTACGTAGTTTATTGAACGTGAGCAGCTTTTCTTCAATTTTAAGAATTACATCAGGACTTAGCTTGCCAAGGAAAGCAGCAATTTGCGAAAAATTTTCATACACGGCTGGGGTAAGAGGTAGTACTACAAGATCCTGCAGATTTACCCACCGCAGATCTTTCCCTTCCTGGAGATTTATACTCTGTTGGTCGTCAAAACGAACCGGAAAAAAATGATTACTAGTTGATGCCCAATCGCTCTCCCAAGTCCATTGAAATATTTCATTTTCTATATATCCCGGCACACAACCCAGTTCTTCGATAAGTTCTCTTCGTAATCCCTCCACTAAAGACTCCTCTTCACACAAACCACCAAAAAAATTCCAGTAACCTGCAAAGGGTAGGCCTAAGGATACATCTCTTTGCTGCATTAATATGCTTCCATCCTCCTTGTATATAATGGCTTTAACTGCTATGTTAGTTTGCTTACTCAAAATAAATGAATTCATAATCACCTGAATAACCAAAATGTTTATATAACCAGATCCATTCTTGCTGATCGAAAAAAGACTCGCAGGTTAGTGCCCAGCACTGAAGGTTGAATAGTTCTTGTTCGTTACGATAGCTTTCTAGCATGATGTAACCTTGTTTGCCAACTCGCTCAAATTCTATGAGAGCAGAATGAAGATCAAACAAGCGCAGATTATGTAGTGTACCTAATGAAACAACCAGATCAAATTCTTTGTCTTTGTATTGATAAGGGTCTTGTGCTTTCTGAACTTTGATAAATGACTTGATATCAGGGTGTGCATTCTCTATCCCATGTGATGATATATCAAAACCAGTAACTTTAATTCCCGGGAGTATTTTTTTGATTTCATAAAGCAGGAATCCTTTTCCACAACCCACATCGAGTATTTTAGATTCGTTGGTAAGTTGATAGTCTATAATCAATGCTTCTGCAACAGGTTTCCACCTGCCTTCGATAAACCTGTAACCGCCGTATCCAAATCTTCTGTCGCCATCCCAATAATCCGATTCATACTCTTTTGCCTTGATCATGCACGAAACCTTATCGTCGATCATCCGTGCCAGGTAGTTTCGCTTTGTTGCAAGGTGTAAGGGTGTCACAAAATTCTTAAGTTCTCCCATTATATTTTATCAATGCCAGTGAGTGTTTTTTTAACCCGCCAAATATTTTCAATTTTATTTTTATCCTCTTCAGTTTTCATTGACAATCCTTCTACGCAGAAATGAATTGTTTTTTCTGCTGAAAGAAATTGTTTGTAAATGAAATTTCTTTCAGCATTATCTTTTGGCAACTGAAATAAACTATACATAGCAATTCCGTCTATCAATGGTAGTTCTTCCACGAGTAACTTCAAAATAAGATGACAATTTTCCATTGCATACTCACTCGCACTAAGAAGGAATAGCAAACCATTGCGCTCACAATAATCCCTGATTACTAAATTCTGAACATGTTGTGGCACTCGCTCCCCCATAAAACTTCTGCTAAATACATATCCACGGATTTTCTTTTTCATATGCTTGGTAATTTATAGGCCATCCCAACTTGCGTAGCTGCTCTTAATGTAATAGGTTCAAAAAATTCGCCTAATTTTTTATCGCCATACGGTGTAAAAACAGATTTAAATCTGCAATTCATTGACCATCTAGTTTCTTTTTCTGTATTGATTCTATTTCCATGTGGCAACGCCTGGTCAAAAACGAGGACTTCTCCAAATTTTACTTCAAGCCACTTTACATCATTTTTAATTGATTGATAAAGATTTTCACTATTTTTTCCTGACATTTCCTTGAAATTTTCACTGAGTTTTACTGAATACTTTGGTGGAAGTAAATACATTGCCTTAGTTCCATAGCAATTAACAATTGGAAGCCAAACAACTACTTCATATGGGGAATCACCCGACCAAGTATCTGCATGTACAGGCAATAAAGAGCTGTCATCATTAGGAAATTGAATGCTTAAGTTAACTCTAAGTTGCATAGCCAATTCATTACCTACTAATATTTCTAAATAGGGTCTTGCAACTCTATAGTACATTTCCCTAAATTCACTTGCAGAATTAAATGCACGGATTACTTTTAATCTAAATTGATTTAATTCATTAACTTCAACTCTATCATGTATATAATTTAATAATTTTTCAGGCTCGCTTACATTAGTAATTCCAAGATATTCAGATACTATTTCAACAAATTTATTCCTCATCCATTCTAATGCCTCTAAATCCGCGACAGGTTGGATAATATATCCATTTTCTAAGTATTGATTTGTAAGACTAATTTCTTTTTTATCTAAAAACATTATTTAATTATTTAATTTGTTTTTCATAGAAGTTATAATATTTTGAACAGTAATACCCCAATGTTCAAGTAATGAATTTTGGCTACCATATTGTTCTGCAAATTTATCAGGTATACCAATTCTAAAAATCTTATGAGTATATTCTGGTATTGAATCACTACAGAACTCTAATATCGCACTACCTAACCCTCCAATACGGGTATGTTCTTCTATAGTTACAACTGCTTTAACACTTGGAATTAAATTCAATAATGAATTTTCATCAATTGGCTTAATGGTGTGCATGTGTAAAACACCGCAGTAGATTCCTTCGTTTTCTAATTTATCTGATGCCTCTAAAGCCAATTGCGTCATAACTCCAGTTGAAATAAATAAACCATCTTTGCCGTTCTTCATTAAAATAGACTTCCCAATTTCAAAACCTGCACTATCATTACTCACAATTTTGTCTCCACCTTTTGCTAATCTAATATAAATAGGATGTGGCCAATCTAAAGATTGTAACATAAACCTATTCATTTCATCTCCATCACATGGGCATACAATAGTCATATTAGGGAGTGCACGCATAATTGCAATATCTTCAACAGCCAGATGAGTAGGCCCTAAAGGTGCATATACGCCTCCTGCTCCATTAGAAATTAATCTTACTGGCAGGTCTTGTAAACATAAATCCATAGCAACCTGCTCAAAACATCTTCTAGATAAAAAAGTTGCAATAGTATTTACATAAGGTATAAATCCTTCCATTGCCAATCCTGCAGCCATCCCTACAATATGTTGTTCACTAACTCCTTCCATAAAAAATCTTTCCGGAATCTCATTTTTCATATTTTCTAAAACGCCTGGTCCTAAATCTGAGCCAATAAAGATTACTCTTTCATCATTTTTTGCTAGAGTATAAACTGAGTCTAAAGCTTCTTTTCGCATATTTTTTTATAAAATTAGTCTAAACATTTATACATTTCTAAAATATCATCTTCCTTAAGGCCTGATTTATGGTGCCAATTTGGATTTCCTTCTGCAAAACCAAACCCCTTACCTTTAATTGTATGACAAATAATCACTGTTGGCTTCTCAATATTAACAGGTACAGTTTTTAACAAGCCTTCTAACGCTTCACAATCATGGCCATCTACTTCATGAACTGCAAAACCAAAGCTTTGCCATTTTTCAGGTAATGGTGACATGTCTAAAACTTCAGCCGTCTTTCCATAAGATTGTAATTTATTATGGTCTATTACAACAATTAAATTAGATAATTTATGTTTTGAGGCAGACATTGCAGCTTCCCAAACAGATCCTTCATTAATTTCTCCATCTCCCATGACTACTACAACTCTAATAGATTGTTTCTTTATTTTTGCTGCCAAAGCCATTCCGACAGCCATTGGCATTCCATGGCCTAACGCGCCAGTTGATGCTTCAACACCAGGGGTTTTATCTCTTTCAGGATGACCCCCTAAGATTGACGTTGGTTTACAAAAAGTATCAAATTCATTTTTTGAAAAATAATTTTTGTCTGCTAAAATAGAATATAGTGCAAGACACCCATGTCCTTTACTTAGAATAAAACGATCTCTTTTTTCCCATTTAGGGTTTGTAGCATCAAAATTAAGAAATGAATCAAAAAATACTCGCATGATTTCAATGAGTGATAGTGCTGGGCCAATATGTCCTCTTTTATCAACTTCCACCATTTTAATTACATTTTTTCGCAAATTTTTTGAACGCTGGTCTAATTTATTCATATGATTATTAAATTTTTTCTTCTTGTTTAATAAAATTTAAAAGTGATTTTGCTTTATTTAATTGATTTTGAAGAAAGCTTGATTTATTTAAATTATTTTCAGTAGTTGCAGAAATTCTTCTTTCTAAAATTTCTGGTCGAAAATCATTTAAGATAATTAAACACCAAATTAAACCATATAATGGTTTACATAAACTTGCTCTTAAAAAAACTTCTTCGCCAAATATTTTCACTGTTTGCTTTAGCCAATATTCTTTTTGAATATTGTTTAAATTCATTCCTGGATGATAATAAAAATCAGAAATTAATTTAACTGGATCGTCATATCCAAAATATTCAAAATCAATAAAACAAAGTTCATTATTGTTTTTTTTAATTATATTATGAAAACCAAAATCTGAAGGACTAAGAGTAAGGTTTTCTAGAGATAAATCTTCTTCAAAACTGTATTTAAAATTCCAATTATTTTTTGCATTTTGTAAAAAATAATTCATTAAAGGGACGAATTCGTCAAATATGAATATATTTAAATCTTTATTTTCTATATTATCAAAATATCTTATTCTTTGGTGTAATTGGTCTTCAATTCCTTTTCCTGATATACATGCAGCTGATGCTAAACCAATTTTTGAAAAAACTTTGTCTGATTTTATCTTATATAAATCATTTATAAAGTTTGAACATTTTGATATGTCATCTAAATTGTATTCATCAATAATATCCCCTTCGAGCCATTGATAAGCTGCAATACCCAACTCTTTATTATAGTTTAAAGGCTTTGGTATTGAATCAAAACCAAAATCACTTAAAATTTTTGTAGAGTAAAATTCTGAATTAATCCTATCATGATTATCATCTACAGGATATATTTTGAATTTCAAAAATGTATCATTATCAAGTCCTAATTTAAAAACTGCTGAATTTCTACCTTGTGAAATTTTATTGACGCTAATTATTTTATTTTCAACAATATGATTTGCTAGACAAATAACCTCATCATTTTCCCAAATTCCATTTATTAAATTATCAATTTGCTGCCAATCTGACTTTATTTCTTCACTATTTAAACCTCTGTAATTTTCGTCAAAATGTATAGTTTTGATTTGGCTAATTTTTTTTAAATCATAAATCACCTCTATTAGATCATCAATAAATATTTCAACTTTTTCAGATACGATTTTTTCGACTTTCTCTTTTCTTGTATTTAAAAAGAATACATCATTAACTAATGGGGATTCACAACTAATGATTTTATTATTCTTTAGAAATTCTGAAGCAATTTCTCTTAGTGAATTTTTTTCGTCGTCGAGGTGACCAAATTTGGTTTTATGACTAATAATTTTAATTTTATGTCCTTTATTTTTTAGTCTCCAAATAAATCTTTTTACGCCCGTATATAGCTTCGCGTTTTTTAATAATAGTTTTCCATATGCAAGCCCCTGAATTTTTTGCCAAATAAGTTCTCCTTCATTCAATGAGTTGCAATGTTTTTTTAATTCGATTTTATTTGTTATATCTGCTGGAATATTTAAATTCAAAAAATTTGCAGCTTCAATAAATGCATTATCATATTTAATTATTGTATTATCAAGATCAATTCCTAAAATCATTAATTAAGCTAATTTATTTACTTGGTAAGCAATTTCTGTTATTTCATTGTCATTCAAATATTGATTAACCGGTAATGTCAATATTCGAGTAGCTTGATTCTCGGTTACTTTAAAATCTCCCAATCTATACCCTAAATTTATTGAAGCAGGTTGCAAATGAATAGGCACTGGATAGTGAATTCCGGTTTCAATTCCAACTGCTGCAAGCTTTTCTTTTAACAAATCCCTATTTTCAACCTGAATTACAAAAGTGTGGAAAGTATTAAATTCTTCGGGTCTTTGATCAGGTATGAAAATTTTAGTCCTATCTAATAAATTATAATATAGCTCTGCATTTATTCGTCTTTTTTCAGAAACTAAATGCAACTTTTTAATTCTATAATTCAATATTGCTGCTTGGATAGCGTCCATTCTAGAAACATAGCCGAAGTGCTTCACTGTATTTCTATCTATCATCCCATGAGTTCTCAATATCCTTATCTTATTTGCAATTTCGTCATCATCAGTTACTAAAAATCCAGCATCTCCACATGCATTTAAGTTTTTTAATGGGTGCGCTGAAAAACAACCAATTTTACCCCATTTTCCACTAGGTATATTATGGTATTTTGATCCAATTGCTTGAGCACTATCTTCAATTATTTGTAAATTATACTTATAAGCAATATCTCTTATTTCATCCATACGAGACATTCTTCCTGTTAAATGCACAGGCATGATAGCTTTTGTATTTTTAGTTATTGCCGCTTCAATTTTTGAAGGATCGATATTTTGATCAGGTAATACATCTACAAAAACTGGTTTTGCGCCTAAATGAGTAATTGCAGAAGTTGATGCAACAAAAGAATTGGGTGGGGTAATTACTTCGTCACCTCTTCTAACACCTAAAGCAGCAAGTCCAAAAACGAGTGCATCGGTGCCACTATTCAAAGCAACACAATGTTTAGTATCACAAATTTTAGCTGCATTCATTTCAAACTCTTCTACAACTGAAGTGGAAATATATTGTCCTGAGGCAAGAACATTTTCAATTATGGGCAATAATTCTTCTTTTTCTTCTTGCCATTGTGCTACTAAATTTACGTATGGAATTTTATACATAATTAACTATTCATTTTATAGAAATCCGAAACTGTTTTAATAACATAATCCATTTCTTCAACAGATAAATGCTGATCACAAGGGAAGCTTATAATTTTTTTGGTATGTTCATCTGAAACTGGGAAGTCGCCTAATTTATGGCCTAAATGCTTTAATGCAGGCTGCCTATAAATTGGAACTGGATAATGCACTTTTGCTTCAATCCCTTTTTCTAAACAATATTTCAATAATTCATCTCTTTGTTCAGCAAAAACAATATATAAATGATAAACAATTTTAAAGTCTTTTAATCTTGGAGGTATTGAAATTTCTTTTAACTTATCAAGACCATCATCATAATATTTTGCATTTTTTATTCTTTGATTAGCAATATCAGCAGTATGAGGTATTAACCAATTTCCCACAATTGCTTGAATTGTATCAAGTCTTGAATTGCAACCCATTATTGTGATTGTATCACGATCAAACATACCGTGATTACGAATTAATCTTAGTGTTTCTGCAATTTTATCATCGTCTGTTACAATTACACCACCATCTGACCATACATTTAAATTTTTAAGCGGGTGTAATGAAAAAGCGCCAGTATTTCCCCAAGTACCTGCATTTTTATTATCTATAGCCCCTAAAATTGATTGACAAGCATCTTCAATTACAGGTAGGTTATACTTTTTTGCAATAGGTAGTAGTTTTCTCATGTCAGTCATATATCCTGTATAATGAACTGGTACTATTGCTTTTGTTTTGGGTGTGATAACAGCTTCTAATTTTGAAACGTCCATACAGAAAGAATCATCACAATCAACAAAAATAGGTATTGCGCCTAATTCCATTATTGCCCCAACTGTAGCAACAAATGTATTTGCAGTAGTTATAACATGGTCTCCATGTCCTATGCCAATTGCTTTAAGCGATAATTTAATTGCATCTGTACCAGAATTAACGCCAATGGCGTGTTTTGTACCGATTAATTTAGCGAATTTATTTTCAAATTCAGTCAATGGCTTACCAAGAGTGAAGTCGCCAGTTGGCACAAAGGCTTTTAGTTCAGCCCACAAATCATCACAATTTTCAAATTGTTGTTTTAAATACGAGTATCTAACTTTCATACTTTTTGCTTATTTTAATTCGATTGAATTCATTACCTTAATATTAAAATATTTATTATCAGTAAAAGAATTGGGAAGTAATCCATCTTCAAATGCTTTTTTTAAATCTTTTACCGCTTCTTCAATACTATGTGTTGCAACAAAACCAAGTTTTTTTTTAATTTTTTCAGATGAAATATGATATGATCTATTGTCATTTGTTGGTGTTGTAATCAATTTAACATCGTCTCCAATAACTTTCTTTACTGTCTTAGATAATTCAGAAACTGTTTGATTTTCAAATCCTACATTAAATATTTCACCAGCAATTTTTTCTTTTGGGGCTTCAACTAACAATAGGTAAGCAGCAACCATATCTTTTATATGTATATTAGGTCTAAATTGTTTCCCTCCAAAGACGCTAATTTCTCTTTTATGATAAGCCAAATTTGTCAAAATATTTACCACCACATCTAACCTTTGTCTTGTCGAATAGCCACAAACCGTTGCGGGCCTAATTGTTACAGTTGTAAAATTTTCTGATTGATAAGGAGCCAATATTTTTTCGCAATCTGCTTTAAACTTTGAATAATCAGTTAGTGGTTCTAGAGACATACCTTCATGCACACCTAACTCCTCTTTAACACCATAAACAGATGATGACGAAGCATAAATAAACCTTTCAACTCCACTTTCTTTACTTATTTTAACAAGTGGTTCAAATGCATCTAAATTAATTGATTTGCCTAAATTTGGATTTAATTCAAAAGATGGATCATTCGATATACATGCTAAATGAATTACGGTATTATGCCCAGGTATTTCTTTATTTAACAAGGCAACGTCTCTAATATCACCTTTTATCATTTTTAGATTAATATTTGGCTTAATAACATCTTCGCCATACATCATTAAATCCAAAACAGTTACATGATATCCTTTTGATAGAAGTTCGGGGACTAGCATTGCTCCTACGTATCCTGCACCCCCTGTAATAAAAATACTTTTTAATTTTTTCATATTTTACTGATTATTGTAGCTGATTATTTCCAAGATATTTAAACCAATCTTCCGTAGCGTTTGCTATGGTATCAGGTGTCCAAACTGGTGCATTTCTCCAATACTCTATATTTTCTACTACTAATTTAACTCCATCTTCAATTGAAATTTTTGGTTCCCAATTTAATTCATTTTTTATTTTTTGAATTTCTGCAAAAGTACAATCAGGCTCTCCCGGTCTTTTTGGAATATGAATTTTTTCGCCTCCCAATAAATCTACAAGTTTGTTAATTGACACAGTTTTACTACTGCCTACATTATATACTGTTTCTGTTTTATTACTTTTTGCAGCAACAATTAAAGCATTTGCTACATCCGTTACATAAGTAAAGTCTCTAGTTTGATTGCCATCGCCTACTATTGTCATTGGTTTATTTGCAAGTTTTTGTGCCAGGAATACCCCAAATACCGCACCGTAAGTTCCAGATGTTCTTGATCTTGTTCCATAAACATTAAAAAACCTACATGATATTGCTGGTAATTTATACACTTGTGCCCAATGTAATACCAATTCCTCTCCAATTCGTTTTGTTAGTGCATAAGGATATTGAGGACGAATTTCAGCTGTTTCTGGAGTAGGATATTTATCTGGTATTCCGTAGCAAGATGATGATGCAGCATATATTATTTTTTTTACACCAGAAATTTTACATGCTTGAATTACATTAAAAGTACCATTTACATTAGAGTTGTAGTATGCTTCTGGCCGTTGAATACTTGGAACAATATCAGCTAGTGCGGCCAGATGAAAAACCCAGTCTACATTTTTAAAATATTTGATCCAATCACCATTAACTGAAAGATCACATTCTATTATCTGAATTTTATCTTTTATATGATTCAAGTTAGCTCTTCTACCCGTACTAAAGTTATCCAAAACTATCACTTCGTGACCTAGCTCAACTAATTGATCTACCAAGTGACTTCCTATAAAGCCAGCACCTCCTGTAACAATTGATTTCATATAAAAGCTATAATTTAAAATTTGATGCATTCATATTCTGAAAATCAGACCTATTCCATTCAAATACTCCCATTGATTCGTCTAAAATTAAATGTAAAAATATTTGATGAGTACATTCAACCATTCCATATGTTTTCATAGGGACATAAATAGAGAAGTCTGCAAGTGTAATTGATTTGTTATCATTTTTCAATCCAGATAATGCTAAAGATTTAATATTGTTTTCTTTACAATATTCCAATACATTAACTACATTTGGACTATTGCCACTTGAACTTATTGTTATTACTAAATCATCTTTTGAGACTCCTTCTATTTTTAAATATTCTAGCATTGCCCTCTCATATGAGTAATCATTGGATAAAGCTGTTAATAAAGCACTGTCACTTAGTGATCTAGATAAAATTTTACCATTTTTCGAGAAATCTAATGCCATATGGTTTGCAAAAGCAGCACTAGCGCCATTGCCAAAAAAATAGATTTTATTTCTAGTTTCTCTAAGTTTTGTTAGGATACCTTTTATTGTTTGAAAAAACAACTCAGGTTCTAATACTTGCTGATTTACATAGTATAGCGATTCTTCTAATCCTTGTCCAATTGATTTAAAATAATTTGAGTAGTATTTATTTTCCATTCATTATCCTATATTATTTTCCAAAATAACGCACAAAACTGCGCACATTTAACCTATTTTTCAACCTTTTCTGGTAATCTATAAATAAAAAATTGAACATATAAAGGAATTGATTTTCAGCTTATTAATGATTTATGAATATTTGAAAATACCCGATATTAGTGTGGACCACACTAATAATCTTTGACAATTATTTGATTTTTATAGAAATCAAAAAGTGAATTAAAATTCAATAAACAATCAGCTCCCTCAATTTTACTCTTGTTCTTTATAAAAACAGTTTTCATTCCTAGATTCTTGCCAAACTCCATATCTGAAATTGAATCACCCACTATAACCGATTTAGAAAATTCAATTTCCGGGTACTCATCCTTAGCTTTTAATCCCATTCCGATATTCGGTTTTCTACATTCAGCACTCTGGTCGGTTGCTGTGCAGTAATAAATTTTATCAATCCTTCCAGATACTTTGACCACTTCTGAGAGCATCTTCTCGTGAATTTCATTTAAAATTTCTTCAGTCATAAGACCTAATCCCACCCCTCTTTGATTTGTCACAACAAATACACGTCCAAAAATTTTTCCCAGACCAGCAATAGCTTGTAGTACCCCCCCTTTAAATTTAAACTCACCCCAGTTTTTTACATAGTCATTCTCTAACTTTTCATTAATTACTCCATCACGATCTAAGAAAAGAGACCACGAATTATCTATGATTAATTCAGACAAGTAAATGATTTTTATTTAGAACTCACCCCCCCCCATTTCACTTTTATAAATAGAAACATATTGGACGCCTTCTAATAATGCTGAGTTGAATTCTTTTTTAGAATAAATGGCTATTCTAATTTTTTTATTGAGTAATTTCTCCGCTCGTTCCAATAATTGAAACAAAAACTCTTTATTAAACTCCCCCACCATCACCAGATCAATAAAAGGCGTTTCTTTTCCCTCGGCTATTTCCCCGGTTAGAAACACTTCCTCTAATTCGCCCAACTTGTTAAACACCTCTTCTAACAATTGATCTACACCTACATATTTTAAAATAATAGAACGTAAATTAGAATAAAGCGGGTGGAAAGTATTTGCGATATATTTTTTGATCTTACTCTCCTCCGCCCCCACCGTATTGATAAGCTTCATTTCTGAGAGCTTGTTGAGTTCTAAGCGTACCGTATTGGAACTCACGTTTAGATCACGCTCCAATTGGCGTAAATACACCTGGCTGGCAGGATTTAACAACAAGCGCGCCAGTAATTTTAAACGGATTTTTCCGGAAAATAGCTGATCGATCAAGGGAGGAGTATAATGCAAATACGGCAAAGCCACGGTCAGTCACAGTGTAAAGCAGAAAACTGACTCAATAATGAGTAATAAATATACTCAATTATTTAAACCAAACAATAATTTTTTAAAATAGGGATAGGTTAAAGCAATCCCCTGCTGCCGGGAAACTTTTGCCTCCCAATCCAGCACTTGCCTAGCCCGGCTGATATCCGGTTGGCGCTGCTGCGGGTCATCCTGGGGCAGGGGTTTAAAAACAATTTTTGAATTAGTTTCGCTATGGGCAATGATCTCTTTGGCAAGATCTAACAGACTGATTTCGTTGGAGTTGCCAATGTTAACCGGACGCCATTCATCACTTAAAAGCAGTCGGTAAATCCCTTCCACCATATCAGACACGTAGCAAAAACTTCTTGTCTGCGAGCCATCTCCAAATACAGTAAGATCCTCTCCACGAATGGCTTGAATGATAAACGCAGGCAAGGCCCGCCCGTCATTGAGCCGCATCCGAGGACCATAGGTATTAAAAATCCTTGCAATTCTGGTTTCCAGCCCATGAAAATTGTGATAGGCCATGGTGATTGACTCCTGGAACCGCTTGGCCTCATCATAGACCCCACGCGGGCCTACCGGGTTTACATTGCCCCAGTATTCCTCATCTTGGGGGTGCACCAGGGGGTCTCCGTACACTTCACTGGTACTGGCTACCAATATTCTGGCCTTTTTGGCCTTGGCCAGTCCTAAACAATTATGCGTGCCCAAGGAACCCACTTTCAGGGTTTGTATAGGCATTTTTAAATAATCAATAGGGCTGGCAGGGGAAGCAAAATGTAAAATATAATCTAACTGCCCGGGTACATGAATAAACTTACTTACATCATGATGATAAAAGCTAAATGCTTGTAATGGGAATAGGTGTTCAATATTGGATAAACTACCAGTAAGCAAATTATCCATACCAATAACCTCATATCCTTCCTGGATAAATTTGTCACATAGATGAGAGCCTAAAAATCCGGCTGCTCCTGTTATGAGTACGCGTTGCTTAGGCATAAATTAATTGCTTGGTTATTTTATTGCGGCCTGCCAATACTGATATACTGATACCCTAATTGTTGCAACTTGGATACTTCAAAAAGATTGCGACCGTCAAAAATTACCTTAGAAGGTAGTAGTTGGTTGATGCGTTCAAAATCCGGAGTTCTGAATTCGCTCCACTCGGTAGCAATTAATAACGCATCAGCGCCTTCTAAGGCCAGGTACTGACTTTGCGCATAATTGATAGTGTTACCGAGTTCTTGTTTTGCATTTGACATCGCTTCCGGATCATAAGCCGTAATAGTGGCACCTTCTTGTAAAAGTGCTTTGACCATAGATAAGGCTGGCGCTTCCCTTGTATCATCAGTATTGGGCTTGAATGCCAACCCCCATAAAGCAAAATGTTTGCCCTTCAAGTTTCCCTGGTAAAAAGATTTGATCTTTTCAACTAAATGAATTTTTTGATTGGCATTTACCTGCTCAACAGCCTTTAAGATTTTAAAATCGTAGTTGATCTCATCAGCCGATTTGATCAGGGCCTGTACATCCTTAGGGAAACAAGACCCGCCATAACCAATACCGGAAAATAAAAATCGTTTGCCGATTCTGTCATCAGAGCCAATGCCTCTGCGCACCATGTCCACATCAGCGCCCATCCGCTCGCAGAGTTGTGCGATCTCATTCATAAACGAGATCTTCATAGCCAAAAAACTATTGGCAGCGTACTTGGTAAGCTCCGAGGAACGCTCATCCATAAAGATGATAGGGTTACCCTGACGCACAAAAGGCGCATAGAGCTCGCTCATTAATTTTTTTGCTCGCTCAGAAGTGGTACCAATCACCACCCGGTCGGGTTTCATAAAATCTCCTACCGCAACCCCTTCACGTAAAAACTCAGGATTACTCACCACATCAAACTCTCCTGCATAATTTTTAGCAATGGCGGCTTTTACCTTATCGGCAGTTCCCACAGGTACCGTGCTCTTATTCACGATTACCTTGTAACCTTTCAGGAGCTTGCCTAATTCCTCTGCCACCCCCAACACATATTTGAGATCTGCTGCCCCATCGGCGCCAGGAGGAGTCGGCAATGCTAAAAAGATCATCTCTA
>Ga0194116_10000444_pt1 | contig 74498 bp, 78 predicted proteins | sample TA2MahsurfametaG_4_FD_148617 | JGI IMG/M metagenome (GOLD analysis project Ga0194116, IMG submission 148617) | Freshwater microbial communities from Lake Tanganyika, Tanzania - TA2015008 Mahale S9 surface | ecosystem: Environmental > Aquatic > Freshwater > Lake | place: Tanzania: Lake...
AATGGCTGCCCGAGCAATTAAATAAGGAGAGAAAATGTTTGGACGCAAAAAGAAAAAAGATAATCAAGCAAAAACAGGTGCGCCGGAAAAACAATCTCAACTAGCAGTGGTCAAGGATGCTTATCGTCTAGTTAAAAAAGATGCACCACTTGCAATTTTTTGGTGCCTATTGGTTTTTGTTTTGATCCTTACATTTGGTGTAATTATTGGATACAACCTTGATCATCCAATCTATGCTGGATTTCTCTCACTCCCTCTTGCATTCCTAGCCGCCTTTTTCCTTTTTACTCGATATGCCAATACCGCCGCTTTTTCCTCAATTGAAGGTCAGATTGGTGCCGGTGCGAGTGTTTTAATGTCAATTAGAAGAGGTTTTCTTACCACTCCGGCGGTAAATGTTAATCGTAATCAAGATATGGTCCATCGAGTATCCGGCAAGGCTGGCATTATTCTGGTTGGCGAAGGTGGCTTTGGCGTTAAATCTTTAATGTTAGATGAAAGACGTAAAATGGAAAGATTTTTATCAGGCGTTCCAATAACTGAAGTTATAGTTGGTGACGGAGAGGGCCAGGTTTCAATACGTAAGCTACAAAAGCATTTAAAAAAATTACCAAAAAAATTAAGTACCGTTCAGCTTAGAGAGGTAAGAGCGCGAGTAAAATCTGTTGGTGGTCTAAATCTTCCTATTCCCAAGGGACCAATGCCAACTAATATTAGGATGCCAAAAAGATAGTCTCTCTTAGTAAAGCTCTCGTACCGTCTGGCTATTAGTGAAATGATCATGAAGTGCTCTGCCATCCTTTGTGAATACTGCTGGAAGCACCAGACATATTAGTAAAGTTCTTAGGGCGACTTGCTTCGCTGAAATTCTAGTTTGATCAGGATAGCTAAGCACTTTAACGCCCATAATTCGCTGACCAGCAGAGCCTTGCAATAGGGTGGTAAGCAAAGTCACCTCTAAATAAAATACAATTAGAGTACTAAAATCACTTTCAAAAAACAGATATGGTCCAATCAAACTTGCAATCAGCCTGGACATCGTCCAATCAATTATTAAGGCAATAACCCGCCTCAATAATGTGGCCTCTGGTAGTAAATGGGGCTCCCCTTGCCAATTCATGCGGGTAACCCTATCTCGAGCGCTAGGTAGGAAACATGGCTGTAACACAGGCTTTACTACTTTTTCACTATTTTCTACTAGGTTTTCCCTATCTGAAGCGGTGCAATGTGGCCCTTCTTTCAGCACTATTAGTAAACGGGAGAAAAGATGTTTAAAAACTCATCTGAGGTCTTTGATTACATCAAGAAAAATGATGTGAAGTTGATTGACGTAAGATTTATCGATCTACCTGGTATTCAACATCACTTCAACGTTCCAGTCGAATCTTTTGGCGAGAGCGTATTTACGGATGGCCTAATGTTTGATGGCTCTTCAATTCGAGGTTTCCAATCAATCCATGAATCGGATATGAAACTTCTACCAGTTCCATCATCCGCTCATATTGATCCATTCCGCAAAGAGAAAACATTAATAATTCTTTTCTCAGTTCATAATCCAAGTGATAACTCTGCATACTCTCGCGACCCACGAGGAATCGTGGCTAAGGCTGTTGAATTTATGCGCTCTACTGGAATTGCAGATAGTGCATACTTTGCACCAGAGGCAGAGTTCTATGTATTTGATCGGATCAGATTCTTAACTGGAATGAATCAAGCTTTCCATCACATTGATTCTTATGAGGGTGCTTGGAACACTGGAATTGAAGAAGATGCTGATGGCACACCAAACCGTGGATATCGCACCAGAATAAAGGGTGGTTACTTCCCAGTTTCACCAACCGATCAATTTGCTGATTTACGTGATGAAATGGTGATGAATCTTGGCAAAGTGGGTCTAACTGTTGAGCGAGCTCACCATGAAGTTGGAACTGCTGGCCAAATGGAGATTAATTACCGCTTCAGCGATATTTTGACTGCTGGCGATGAATTAATGAAATTTAAGTACATCATTAAAAATACTGCTTGGGCAGCTGGTAAAACTGCAACATTTATGCCTAAACCATTATTTGGTGACAATGGCTCTGGCATGCATGTACACCAATCACTCTGGAAAGATGGCAAACCATTATTCTGGGGCAATGGGTATGGCGATCTGTCAGATACTGCTCGTTGGTATATTGGAGGCTTGCTAAAGCATGCACCATCACTATTGGCCTTTACTAACCCAACAGTGAACTCCTATAAGAGATTAGTACCAGGGTATGAAGCGCCAGTTAATTTAGTTTACTCTGCTAGAAATCGATCTGCATGTATCCGTATTCCAATTACTGGATCAAATCCAAAGGCAAAGCGAATTGAATTCCGTTGCCCAGATCCATCATCAAATCCATACCTAGCATTTGCGGCAATGTTGATGGCTGGTATCGATGGAATTCAAAACAAGATCGAACCACCAAAGCCAGTTGATAAGGATCTATATGAATTAGAGGGAGCAGAGGCAGCGGCCATTCCTCAAGTTCCTGGATCATTAGATGCGGTATTAGATAATCTTGAAAAAGATAACGAGTTCTTAACTCGCGGTGGAGTATTCACCAAGGACTTAATTGATACCTGGATTGAGTTTAAACGCAAGCAGGAGGTGGATTACGTCAGGTTACGTCCACATCCAGCTGAGTTTGAGCTGTATTACGATCTATAAAAATAAGTATAAAAAACACCTCAGTCTCGGGGGTGTTTTTTATTTATCCTAGATTTCTGCGTCGATAAGAGTAAATTGCAAAAAATATGCCAGAGGCAATAAAAGCTGCTGAGGCTATGTAAATAGCAAGTAGAAAATCTGTGGTGGGTACCTGCTGGATTGAATCAACCTGAGCACTTTGTTCTTGAGAAAAATTAAAAATGAATTCACCCTCAACTGGATGCCCATCAGCTGAAACCACACGGTAGAAGACCAAAACCGGCCCCTTAACCTCATTCGGCGTTAAAGATACTGAGATTACATTTTCATTTATAACCTCATCATCTAGGCTAACTTGATCCCCGATTGAATTATTTATGACAACGAAATTTGATTTTTCTTGCCCAATATCTACCAATGCTTGATCAAACTCTAATTTCACCTGGGTTGGCCAAGAATTAAGGGTCACCCCAACTTCAGGAGTAGATGAGATTAACCTGGTGTGAGCAGATGCCCCTTGCGGGGTTGGGATAGTGGCTATTATCAAAGTTAGTAAGGCGGCTATTGGCATACGGCTGGATCCCATGATTTAAGGGTATCAACATCTATTGCGAATCATTGCAGATGCGAAGTGTCTGCATTAACCTAAGCTCATGCATATCCCTGATGGTTTTATCGATATTCCAACCTCAGCTGCCTTTGCGGCCGCCTCCGCCGTTGCGGTTGCTGGCGCGGTTAAGGGAGCTAGAAAGCAGTTAAGTGAGCAAAGTGCACCACTTGCTGGACTTACTGCGGTATTTATCTTCGCCGTTCAAATGCTCAATTTCCCAGTAGCTGCTGGCACCAGCGGTCACTTAATTGGCGCCGCACTTGCAATGGTTTTAGTGGGGCCTTATGCAGCAACCTTGGCACTTGTAGTTGTCTTGATCATTCAAGCTTTTCTATTCGCCGATGGCGGATTAACCGCTCTTGGCTTAAGTATTTTTAATATGGCAGTAATTAGTGTCTGGGTTAGTTTTATAGTCTTTATGATTCTAAAAAAGATCCTGCCTAGGACAAAATCCTGGTTGGTAGTAGCATCTTTTATCGCAGCACTTATCTCAGTGCCAGCTGCAGCGATTGGGTTTGTAATTCAATACGCAATTGGTGCAAATGCAACTTTTTCGGTAGGAACTGTTTTAAATGCAATGGTTGGAACACATATCCTTATTGGAATTGGCGAGGCAATAATTACAGCTTTAACAGTTAGTGCGGTGCTAGCAAGCCGCTCAGATCTAGTATTTGGTTGGGATAGAAAGAACAGCCAACTAGAAATAAGGTCCTAAATGATGAAAATTTCAAATCGTAAATTTTTTGCTAGCGCCATCCTGATTAGTGCAATTCTTGCTGGTGGAGTCTCTTTTTACGCCTCTTCATCCCCTGATGGTTTAGAAAAGGTTGCTGAGGATGTGGGCTTTATTGAAACCGCTAAAGATCATTCCTTTGGTGATTTCACCCTAGCCGATTACGGATTTAAAGGTCTTGAGAATGCCCGTCTATCAGTTGGTTTTGCCGGCCTAATTGGTGTTGCTGCGACCGCACTTATAGCTCTGGGCTTGTTTAGGTTTATCCAAAAGAAATCGCCGAATAAAAATCAATAAAATAGAGAATAACGAAAAATTAGACCATCATCATGGTCATGATGTTGGTGAGCGGCTCTACCTGCATCGCCACTCAATAGTTCATCAAATACCAGCGCATATTAAAATTGTGGCCGGCCTGTTTTTTATTATTGTGGCTGTATCCACCGATATCTCAAATTGGCCTGCCTTTATCGCCTTCTTTTTAATAATTATCACCATTACTCAAATTGCTAAGCTGCCGATTACCACTGTGGCTAAAAGATCTCTGATTGAGATTCCCTTTGTATTTTTTGCACTTTTGATGCCATTTTTTGGCACGGGCGAAATATTTGAAATTGGTTCATTAAATCTATACCGCGATGGCTTACTAGCTGGCGCTAGCATCGTTGCAAAGGGCACTTTAGGAATATTGGTAGCAATTAATCTTTCGGCAACCACGACGGCAAGAGAGATTTTACGAGGACTTGAGATTCTTAAGCTGCCAACTCCAATGATCCAAATAGCCTCTTTTATGCTTCGTTATATAAATGTAGTAAATGACGAGATGCAAAGAATGGCAGTTGCTCGATCTGCTAGAGGATTTGAAGCAACCGGGGTCAAGCAGTGGCCAGTTTTAGCTACGGCAGCTGGTGCACTATTTATTAGATCTTATGAGCGCGGTGAACGTGTTCATCTTGCGATGATTGCTCGCGGATATCAGGGTGATCTGCCAAAGGAAGCGCAAATTCCAAATAACCCTAGATATTGGGTGATCTCACTTTGCGTTCCATTTTTTGCCTTAGTCATTTCGATTCTAAGTTAATGGTTAGGATAAATCAGTGATGCAGACAAATGATTCTTTAGTAATTGAAGAGTTAGCATTCGCCTATCCAGATGGCAATCAAGCATTGTTTGGTGTGAATTTAAGAGTTAAACAAGGTGAAAGAGTTGCCGTGCTTGGTCCAAATGGAGCTGGCAAAACTACTCTGATTTTGCATCTAAATGGAATTTTAACCTCTGGTCATGGCAAGGTTTTTGTTGCCGGAAAATTGGTGGACAACACCGATAAAGCATCACTGAAGCAGATTAGATCTAAGGTTGGAATCGTTTTTCAAGATCCAGATGATCAATTATTTATGCCTACCGTAGGCCAAGACGTGGCATTTGGTCCATACAACATGGGGTTACGAGATGGCCAATTAGATAAGGTTGTGGAAGATTCACTTTCCTTAGTTGGAATGCTTGAGTACAAAGATCGTCCACCACATCACTTATCATTTGGTCAACGTAGACGAGTAGCTGTCGCAACTGTATTAGCAATGAAGCCAGAGATACTAGTTTTAGATGAACCCTCATCAAATTTAGATCCAGCCAGCCGACGTGAACTAGCTGATATTTTAAAATCTCTAAATATCACCATGATTATGGTTACCCATGATCTGCCATATGCCAACCAATTATGTGAGCGAGCATTGATTCTTTCAGGAGGCGTAATTGCAGCCGATGGAAAAACCTCTGATTTACTTAAAGATAGCGCGCTGCTAAAAAAACATAGATTAGAGTTACCTGTCGGATTCACCCTTTAATCAACGTATAGATCATTGATAAACTCTTTTGTACCAGGAACTACTGCATACTTATCCAAATCAGTCACGCCTTCACTGGCTAAAACTTCATCATCGATAAAGAAGTTTCCGCTGCACTCCTTTCCAGCACGATTTAAAATTATGTATGCAGAATCTGAAATGATCTCTGGGGTGCGACAAAAAGCAACATCAACACCTGGAATCATTGCCAATGCAGCGGTATCAATGGCTGTTCTTGGCCAAAGAGCATTAACTCCAATTCCATCTCGCTTTAACTCTTCGGCTAAACCTAGAACGCACATACTCATCCCATACTTTGCCATTGTGTAAGCCAGATGTGGTTTAAACCATTTTGCATTCATAGAAAGTGGTGGTGAAAGCATCAAGATATGTGGATTTCTATTCTCTTTAGCACTCTTGCGCAAATGAGGAAGAGCAGCTTGGGAGGTTAAAAAGGTTCCTCTGGTATTTACCCCCATCATTAAATCAAATCGCTTTGCCGGTGTACTTTCGGTGTTGGTTAAATTAATTGCAGATGCATTATTTATAAGAATATCAATTCCACCGAACTCAGCCGCTGCTTTTTCCATTGATTGACTTATTTGATTTTCATCTCTTATATCGCATTGAATCGCAAGAGCTTTGCCCCCGGCATCTTCTATCTCTTTGGCGGCTGTAAAAATAGTTCCGGGTAATTTTGGATGTGGATCTGTAGTTTTAGCAGCAATTGCGATTGATGCCCCATCCTTGGCCGCACGCAGTGCTATCGCCAAACCAATGCCACGGGATCCACCTGTAATAAATACTCTCTTGCCAGCTAGAGTCATTATTTAACCTTGCTCTTTTTTGCTAAGAAATTCATGAAAGCAATTTGTGCCTCATCAGATTCTGTTGCCATTTTAAACAGCTCCCCCTCCGCCAGCATTACTTGATTTAATGCCTCATGGGATGAACTTTTTAGGAGTGCCTTGGTGTTAATAACTGCATTCGGTGGCTGTTCTGAAACTTCATTTGCAAACTCCATCGCAATCTCTAATTGATTTTCACCAACTCTATTTATCACACCCATCTGCATTGCCTCATCAGCTGAGAATGCTCTACCAGTTAGAAAGATCTCACTTGCCTTTGCATGCCCTACCAATCTTGGAAATAAATAACTTGATCCGCCCTCAGCTACTAAGCCTAGAGAGACAAATGGCATAGAAAATATGGTATTTGGATTTGCAGTTACATAATCACAATGCAAAAGCATAGTTGTTCCAATTCCGACTGCTCTGCCCTTTACCGCCGCGATTAATGGCTTTGGAAAGTTGTGGATTGCAAATAGAAAATTAAAAACTGGTGAATTTTCACCCATCTGTGGATTATTTGCAAAATCATTTATGTCATTGCCGGCGGTAAATGAATCGCCATTTGAATCAATTACCACTGCCCGAATACTAAAATCCCCGGCAGCATTATTAATTTTATCAGCCAGCGTCTGATACATCTCTTGAGTTAATGCGTTTTTCTTTTCTGGCCTATTGAGCGTTAGGCGCAAAACGGCACCCTCGATTTGATCCAGAATCTGATTCATCAGCCAATAATAGGCATAATCGCCGATTATTCACATTAGTTGAGTTATGCCACATGAAAGGAGCACAATTAGAGATGAAAATGGAGAGCCTTATTGGAACTTAATATTTTGCTCAGAGAATTAATGCCCTTTGAACACTTAGTATGTGAACATCTATGTGAGGGCATGACTAATGCAGCAATTGCAAAGGCAACTTCTCATACCGAGAAGGTTGTTGAGAATACGGTTTCGCGCACCGCGCATGCATTCTCAATTAAATCCTCCCCTGAGGTGAATGTAAGAGTATTGCTAGCCCTTGCCTATCGATCACACTTTGGCGATAAAGCTTTTGATAAGTTAGGAATTGCCTGCCACCATTTAACTATTGGGCCAAATGGTGAGCAGATTTGCACGCAACATAATGACTAATAATTGATTTAAATCCTAAGTAGATTATCAGGTTACCGTAGAATTATTGTGTGCTTACTCAAATCCCAATTCCTAGCAGAATCTGGGAGTATTTAATTGCCACGATATTGATCATTTTGGCCCCTGGCCCTTCAGTGCTTTTCACAATTGCAAGAGCAATTTCTTGGGGTCGAGTAGCCGCCATAGCCACTGTTATTGGTAACGCCGCTGGCATGTTTTTAGTTTCGGTCTTGGTCGCACTTGGGATCGGACCAATCTTACAACGATCAGAGATTTTATATAACGGTATTCAATGGGCCGGAGGTGCCTATCTGATTTATCTAGGATATGCAGCAATTGCAGCGAGCAAGGTAGATGCTGCCGATATGCAAAAAACTGTTGGTGGCAAGCCATCCTTTTTTACCTCAGTTCGAAACGGTTTTTGGGTAGGGGTGTTGAATCCAAAATCAGTTGTTTTCTTTGCTGCGATCTTGCCCCAATTTATCGACCAAGAAAAAAATAATGTCACCGCTCAATTACTTTTACTTGGCGCTATCTTTGCCTTAATCGCACTCATCTCAGATGGCAGCTATGGGTTACTAGCCGGCACAATTCGCCAATGGCTCGCTGGTGATGTAAAAAGGTTGATCTTTATGCGCTTAACTGGCGGTGTAGTAATGATTGCTCTGGGTATATTCACCATCTTATCTGCGCTCTTTGCTAGCTAGATTGGACTTAAATTCTCGTGGCGTTTGACCAAAATGTCATACCTAGCAGGCAGACTTACGCTTTATCAAGTAAATAAAAATTAGGGCGGGCCTGAGAGTGCTTGCGCAGAAAAGAGTTGTTATGGCCTCATCAAATGCAGTTGGAAATGCCAGGGAATTTATCTCCCCGTCAGATTTAACTTTTTCTTGGGGAAGTTGTCATCGCTGCCTATGGCTGAATTACAACCATGGTTTACGCACGCCAGGTTTTATGCCACTTGTGGGCGATTTGGCAAATATGCAAGAGAACTACTTTGCCGGTAAAAGTACAGCAGATATTGCACCAGTTTTACCTGCTGGCAAGGTGGCAGATTTAGGTGGCTGGGTAAAGTCTTCGCTCATAGATGTAAATGGCAATAAAACAAAGTATGCCATTCGGGGAAAATATGATTTGCTGATTGAGTTTGCCGATGGCACCTTTGGCATTATTGATTGTAAGTTTCAAGCAAAGGATTCAGATAAGACTGATCTATATCAACCGCAATTAGAGGCGTATGCCTTTGCACTAGAACATCCAGCCACCGGTGAGGCAAAAAAGGTGTCATTGATGGGATTACTAGTTTGGTCACTGCTTGAACCAGCTGGTGATGTAAGTAAGGGATTTGGAATAAAGCTAAAACATACTTGGCGACCAATTGAGCGAAATCCGCAAGCGCTGCAAAGTAGGTTAACTGATTTTATTACAGTTGTAAGTGGTGTGATGCCAAGCTCTAAAGATAATTGTGATCTTTGTAATTATTTAAGCGCAAGAAAAGAGTTTATTGGAGCTGAGTAATTACTCCTCATCAATTTCTATTTGATCATCATCTTCTCGACTTTTCTTAATTGCATCCTTGGCCTCTGAGGCGTACATATTTGGTACATACTCTTGACCTGAAAGTTCAGCAATTTTCTCCATTAATTTATTTGTAGCTTCTCTTAATACATCTAAATCAGATGAATCCCCGGTGAAATACATTGGCTCACCAAAGACCATCTCAACTCTTCTTACCTTAGGCACAATCTGACCAGTTGGTTGAATCTGGGCGGTGTTATACATAGCAACCGGCACCACAGGTGCGCCCGACTCAATCGCCATTCGAGCAATTCCAGTCCTGCCCTTATACAGCCGGCCATCAGGAGATCTAGTTCCCTCTGGGTATATACCTAGGCAGTGATTTTCTTTTAATAAGCGTAAGCCAGTTAACAGTGCGGCCTCACTGCGTTTTCCACCAGAGCGATCAATTGGCACCTGGCCTAAAGCTATGAAGGTAAGTTTTTTAATAAATCCTTTTAATCCAGGTGAGGTGAAGTACTCACTCTTGGCCAAAAATGTGACCTTACGAGAGACGACCAAAGGCATAAAGATTGAATCGCTAAATGACAGGTGGTTAGAGGCAATAATTACTGGGCCATTACTTGGCACATATCTAAGGCCTGAGACCTTAGGTCGAAAGATAAACATCAAAAGCGGGATCAGGAATGATTTCAATATCTTGTATGGCACAGGGCTAATTTAGTGGCTAAGCCAATCTATGACACCATCTGAGCGTGAATTCAATTCCCGACTCAGCCGGTTTTACCCTCTCTGGTGGAAAAATCGGAGTTTTGGTAATTCATGGTTTCACTGGCTCTCCGGTAACTATCAGGCCATGGGCGGAATTTTTAAATAAATCTGGTTACACAATTAATGCTCCTTGTTTGCCAGGCCATGGCAGCAGTTGGGAAGAGTTAAATGAAACCACCTGGCAAGATTGGTTTGCTGAGGTTGAAAAAAGTTATTTAGATCTGCAAGAAAAATGTGATCGTGTATTTATCGCTGGATTTTCAATGGGCGCAGCCTTAGCACTTAGGTTATGCCAAATTCGAGGTGCTGAAGTAGAGGGCTTGATAATACTTAATCCTGCAATTCATGATCGCCGATTTATTCTTAAATTTACACCAGTTCTTAAATACTTCATCCCATCAGTTAAAAAAGGTCCAACAGATATTGCTAAACCAAATCCACCAAAACATAGCTACGGCCGAATTCCACTAAAAGCCCTAGATTCACTTCGCAAATTTTGGAAGCTAGTAGAAAAAGATCTTTACTTAATAGATCTACCCTTAATGGTTGCTTACTCAATTAATGATCATGCAGTTGATCCAGAAAACTCCACTACAATTATCGATAATGTCTTTTCAGTTGATATTCGAGAGGTTATCTTTGAAAAATCATTTCATAATGTCCCGCTAGATTATGATGCCGAGCAGTTAAGTATCGAAAGTAATTTATTTATTGAAGATGTCTTATCTGGTGGCTTAAAGCGAGGTACTGATTTTAATGAGCGCGACTTAGTAGATGCTGAATTTGATTCAATAGTTTCAGGTCTATCCCTAGATCAATCCTCGCCAACTACCTATTTAGATCAGTTGGATCAAGTTGAGATTAGTGAGAAATTCACCGCTCCTAACCCAAAAGCTATTGATCTAGACAATACTCAACGCATAACTATCGCATTATTGGGGGCGAGTTTTCTCTATTTAATCTCATACTTATTTTTGGATTTTAAAATATATGGTCCCTGGCCAGCAGTGCTTGGATTTATCGCCTCAGTAGCCACAATAATTTGGCGAACCGCCAGAGCCAATGATGAGTTTGATGATGGCGCTAGCCTCTAACTAGCACTGCAGCTCCTACTAAACCAGCGTTGTTACCAAATTTGGCTGCAATTATTTTTGGTGAGGGGTGGGTATCGGCAAATGGCATGTATTTTGCCATTGCCTCCCTAACTGGTCTTAAGAAAAGTTCACCAGCATCCACTACTCCGCCACCAATAATTATTGCCTCTGGATCTAGCAAGAGCGTGTATGAAGCAATCGCACTGCCAAGCCAATCTGCACAGGTATTAAAAGCAGAAATTGCAATCTTATTATTGGCTTGCGCAGCTTTAGTCAGCACTGTGCCAGTTAAGCCATTAAGTGTGCCATCTCCAAAGTTTAATAAATCTTGGCCTGTATTTGCATCGACCGCAATTCCCTCTTTGGCATATCTCATTAGTGCACTCCCAGATGCATACTGCTCAATACAACCCTTTGCGCCACAGCCACATAAAATGCCACCGCTTTGAATCTTCATATGACCAAACTCAGCACCAATCCCAAAAGCGCCTCGATATAGCTTGCCATCGACCACAAAGCCACCGCCCATACCAGTTCCAATAATAAAAAACATCACCGGATTAAAATCTTTGGCAGCTCCAAATTTATATTCAGCCCACATGGCCGCATTAGCATCATTTTCAATAACTATTGGAAGTGAAAACTCTTTTTCAAGCCGATCGCCTAAACTTACCGCCTTCCAATTTGAAATATTGGGTGCAGAAATAACAGTTCTTCGATCTGATGAAATTATTCCTGCGCAACTGACTCCAATGCCTGCAACCTTATGGTTATTTAATAGCTCACTAATGACTTCAGATATCTGTAAGTAAAGTTCATCGCCACCTGATTTTGGAGTATCTCTTCTGGCAGTTGATAATATTTGCCCTAAACTATCGACTACACCACCTAAAACTTTGGTGCCACCAATATCAATACCGATTGTTAAAGCAGAGTTGGGAATTTGATTGCTCAAATTAATTTTCCAGTTTTTCCTTCAACTGCTTTAAAGCCAGATCAATGGTTGCTTTTTCGGCCTTGGTGCGCATTATCTCCGGCACTGGCATTGAAAGTGCTACAGTCATTTCAAAAGTAACCTCAGTTTCATCGCCATTATCTTTAACAATGTAAGCCCCGCTCATTTCAGTTAACAAATCAGCATCCTCTAATGAGAAATCAACTCGATCTGGATAGCCTGACCAATCGTAATTTAATGTCGGTTTGTCCTTGAGCGCGCCGGCATCGACGCTGAGTTTTACCTGAGTGGCCCTACCATCAGCATCACTTGCCAAAACTGTTGCAGATTTAAATGAGCTCGACCAGTTTGGATAATTTGCGATATCAAATAACACCGCTCTTACCTCATCGGCAGGAGCAGATATCGAAACGGTTGAAGTAGTTGGATTAGACATAGCTTAAGGTTACCCTGAAGTAACACCCTGACTAAGCACCAGTAAAAAGTTGGGTTGGGGTATAGCAAAACACGCCCCCCTGCCAGTAGCGTGTGGTCATGAATCAGATAACCATTCCTGCATTAGTTCCACCTGCGACTACTGGCAACCTAACTAATCTAATTGCCGATCGAGCTCTTATGGAGCCACAACGTATTTTGGTATCCCGTCCGTTAGGCAATGGCTGGCAGCCAGTAACTGCCAAAGAGTATGAAGAGGAAATCAAATCTGTTGCTAAAGGATTAATTGCCGCTGGCATTAAATTTGGTGACCGTGTTGCCATTATGGCAAAAACTCGTTATGAGTGGACAGTTTTAGATTTTGCAATCTGGTATGCCGGAGCAGTTCCCGTTCCAATTTATGAAACCTCAAGTGCTGAACAGGTTGAGTGGATTCTCACCGACTCAGCGGCGGTGGCCATAATTGTAGAGACGCCAGCATTAGCGGAGTTAGTCCAACCAGTTATGCCGGCAACTTGTAAGAATATTTGGAATATTACCTATAACGCTCTGGCCACCTTGGCTCACGAAGGTAAAAACATAAGTGAGGAGGAGATTAATAAGCGTAGGGCAGATTTGAAACCAGAAACTCTGGCGACACTTATTTACACATCTGGTACGACTGGAAAGCCAAAGGGTGTACAACTTACTCATGGAAACTTTCTTTCTGAGTGTGGAAATGTTGTAAATGGTGCCAGTGATCTCTTTCTAAAATCAGGTGGATCAACGCTTCTTTTCCTACCTGTTGCCCACGTTTTTGGTCGAATGGTTCAGATCGGCTCTATTACCGCCGGACTACATCTTGGTCATTGCAGTGATCTTTTAAAATTGCCAGCAGATCTTGCTTCATTTAAACCAACATTCGTCTTAGCTGTACCTAGAATATTTGAAAAGATCTACAACGGTGCTGAAGCCAAAGCACAAGCAGCGGGCAAGGGTAAAATTTTTCATAAAGCTGCAGAGGTAGCAATTGCTTATAGTAAATCTCTGGACAGCAAAAAAATATCGCCGCTCCTAAAATTTCAGCACGCGCTATTTGATAAATTGGTTTATTCAAAAATTCGAACTGGCTTAGGTGGCCGAGTAGAGGCTGCGATATCAGGTGGCGCTCCGCTTGGTGATCGTTTGGGCCATTTCTACCGTGGCGCTGGCGTAAGAGTTCTAGAGGGTTATGGCTTAACAGAAACCACTGCAGGTGCAACTTTGAATTTAACCAATTCACACAAGGTCGGTTCAGTTGGTAAACCCATTCCGGGTACCACAATAAAGATTGCTGATGATGGTGAGATTTTAATTAAGGGTCCGATTGTGATGAATGGTTACTGGCAAAATGATGCAGCGAACGCTGAGGTATTTACCTCCGATGGCTACTTCAAATCTGGTGACCTCGGTCAGCTAGATGAAGAAGGTTACTTATCCATAACCGGCCGTAAGAAGGAATTGATTGTTACTGCAGGTGGTAAAAATGTGGCACCAGCTGTTCTCGAAGATCGCTTGCGCGCGCACCCACTGATTAGCCAATGTATGGTGGTTGGTGATAACAAACCATTTATCGCAGCTCTAATTACCTTAGACCCTGATTCCATTAAACCGTGGGTAGTTGCAAATAAAAAGGAGAGTGCATCCATTGCTGATCTAACTAAGGATCCAACCCTAATTGATGTAATTCAGACGGCAGTTGATGAAACTAATAAGGCGGTGAGTCGTGCTGAATCAATAAGAAAATTTACTATTCTGCCAGTTGATTTCACCATTCCCGGGGGTCAATTAACTGCCAAATTATCAGTCAAACGACATGTTGTTTCGCAACAGTTTGCTCGCGAGATTGATGAACTCTTCGCCTGACACCGAGCGATCTCGATTAGCTCTAGAGCTAATCGAGCACAAGCCGTGAGTATTGCCATATCTTAAAAATTAATTCTTGAATAATAATTTATTGAATTTATCTGACCAAATTGAAAGTTGCCAATTATCAATTACCCATCCTCTACCAGCCTGGCCCATGTGCTTTGCTCGAATTGGATCCGCTAATAATTTACAGATTGCTTCTGCAATCTCATCTGAGCTAGTGCCATCAACAATTAGACCAGTGACACCCTTAAGGACTGCATCTGGAGCGCCACCTGAATTACCAGCAATTACCGGCAGACCACATGCGCTAGCCTCTAAGTAAACTATCCCTAGCCCCTCAACCTCAAAACCAAAAAATCGTGTTCTAACTGGCATGGCAAATATTTCACCTAGGCTTATGTAGTCTGGTAAATCATGGTGTGAAACTTTTCCCGTAAACGCAATATTGTTTGTGACCCCTAATTGTCTAGCTAAGTTTTGTAACATGCTTTTTATCGGGCCATCACCTACAAAAAGTAAAACTGCATCTGGATATTTATCTAATACCTTTGGCAGAGCCTGGATTAACTGATCTTGCCCCTTACGGTGCACCAATCGTCCGACTGAAACAATGACCCTTCTTTGATCAAGTCGATATTTAAGAATTAAATGCTGATTTTTAGGCCGTGGGGAGAAATATTCAGTGTCTATTCCTGGGGCAATCTGAATAAATTTATCCTCGCTGTTATCTAGTTTTATTAAAATACTCTTTGTATACTCTCCTAAATATCCTAAGTAATCCACCTGTTTTACTATTTTTTGCATCAAGGATCTAAGGATAAAAATACGAGACCACCACAACTCATGCCCATGAGTAAGTGCGATGATACGTTTGGCGCCAGCAGCCCTTAAATTTCCTGACATCAGCGCTAATGGTGCTGCCGCCCCAAACCATACTCGAGTTATTTGGTATTGCTTTAAAATTTTGGCTGCTTTTCTAGTAATCCGCGGTGTTGGCAGTAAGACTTTGGCGCGGTCTCGAATTACCTCAACTCCATGGTTTTCAAATAATTGCTTATCAAACTCTGCCGCTCCCGGTTGGGAAGATGTATAAACTATTAATGAATCTTTAGGTAATCCGGCAATTAGGCCCAGAATAAAAGTTTCAATTCCCCCAGCTCTTGGTCCTAAATCATTTGTAACCAATAAGACTTTTTCCAAGTTATAAACGGCGAGCCCCGATGTAAGGTTTTCTTCCCATGTCCATGGTTGCAATCTTTACTCGACTGCCGGATCTAGGGGCGTGCAACATTCGATTGGGCCCTAAGTAAATTGCCACATGAGAGATTGGTTTACCAAAAAATACTAAGTCCCCCGCTTGTAATTGATTTCTTGGAATTGCTTTGCCGTATCGGTATTGCGCTCGTGATGAGTGCGGCAATGAAACCCCAGCGGCTTTAAAGGCGCGCATAGTTAGACCAGAGCAATCCCAGTAGGTAAGCCCTGATGCACCAAACACATACTTATCTCCGATTTGAGCTAGAGCATATTTAATTGCGGTACCAGCCCTGCCAGAGACGCCAGCGTATTTTCCGCCTTCAGCTAGAGAATTTTGCTGATCGGCATTTTCTTGATCCTCATTTAAACGAGCAAGCCGCTCGCGCTCGGCAGCGGTTAACTTAGCCAGAAGTTTTTCAGCCTCCGCTAATTTTGAGTTTGCAATTGCTAATTGCTTTTTAAATCTCGCTTCAGCCGCCTTTACTAGCGCTAATTTATCGCTTACGGTATAGGTAGTTGCATTTAGTCTTTGGGTTGCAGTTGAAAATTTCTTTAAGTCCTCACTCTTCTTTCTGGTGATCGCTTCTAGCGCACCCGCTGATGATAAATAAAGTTGTGGGTCCGTTGAAAATAAAAGTTCAAGAGATTGACTTAATGGTCCGGCCTTATACTGCTCAGCCGCTATAGCACCAATAGTTTTATTCATCTGCTTAACTGATTCACCCTGTTGGCTTGCTTGTTGTTGCACCGCAGTTAATGCTTTAGTTAATTTCGATAATTGATACTTTGCCTCTTGGGCACCTTCAGCTGCGGTAGTGGCTTGCTCTTCTAAATCTCTAACTCGACCTTGCACCTCAATTAAGGATGGAGCAGCATTTGCTTCAATTGGTAGTAATATGCCAGCTGCCACAAAAAAGGCCATAGCTGCCCGAAGAGATAACCTCATTAATTAAGGCTAACCACCGCAATAGGTAGAACTCAACTTAATCCATGCGTAAGGTGCTGAGAATTACCCAAAACTTAAGGCTGATACGCGGGGTTTATGCATATATTGCTTAGCGTTGCTAGCCAGCTCGCCCTGGCTTAAATCTAAGTGGGGGCACCATACCAGCAGTGGAAAGATGATTGATCGCTCTTTGATCTTGAGCTGAGAACTCAGCAGTTTTGCCAGGAAGTGGCTTTATATTAAGCAAGACAGTAATTACACAATCACTGCAAGCTATGTTTTTCATAGTGCAACTATCACAATTGATTATCATAGAAAATAAGGTTATCTGCCCCCACTGACACTGACGGTAACCTGTGCCTATGAAGCCTATAATCGTTACCGCCAATCTGATTGTTGGCCAGGATGGCTCCACCACATTAAATGGCTCATCAACTGCACTCTCTACGGCGCCAGATCGATTGCGGTTTCATCAATTAAGAGATCATCAGGATCTAATAATCATCGGGGGAAATACCGCTCGCCGGGAGCCATATAAGCGCACCCCCATCCCGCTTTATATCCTCACCCACGCAAAAGTTCGTTTACAGCCAAAAAATCAACTCGCAAAGCAATTTCAATTAACCCCAGCCCAGCTGTTAGCTGAAATAAGTAATAACTTTCAATCCGAGCAACCACAGATAAATGTTCTAGTTGAGGCAGGTCCAAACCTACTTATGCAAATGATTGATCAATCACTTATTGATTACCTATACCTGACCGTGAATCTAGATAAACAGGGTGAGAATAGGATCTCGATAAGTGATTTAGTAGAAAACTTTGAACTGCTGGAAAGTGAAAAAATTCAAGATTGCGAATTTAGAAAGTATAAAAAACTAGCCCGCTGAAATAAAAGCTACTCCCATAATTGCTAATGTAATACCAATATATTGCACCTTATGTAATCTCTCATGCAAAAGTTTAAATGCCATTAGTGCAGTAACTATTGGAAATAGCGAACCAAGTACGACCGCAAGTGAGACTAACCCCTTGGTAGTTGCTACACCCAACAATAGGTTAGCGATAAAATCAGCTGCCCCAAGCAAGATCAAAACTGGTAGATCTTTTTTAGTAAACCCACCAAAGGTTCGAAATTTTGCAAATAAAAAAATCGCAATAATAAATGTAGTAAACCGCATGGTGGTCATTGTCATAATTGCACTTGACGTAGATCCCTTAGCAATAAAGTTAACCGCAAAACCAAAACCAATCGCAGCAACTACCGCTAAGAGAACAGGTTTTAGTGCCACACCACCTTTAACCTCGGGTCCACTCGCGCATACTGCGCCAATTAAGGCGATGCTCATGCCAATCATTTGAGTTGAGTTAGGTTTTTCACCATTAATAAATGCAATAGTTAATGGAATTAGAACGCTAAGGGATGCAATTGGTGAAACCACACCCATCCTGCCAGTTGCCAATCCGGTGTAGAAAGCAATCAATCCAACAAAGCCAAATAATCCAGCTAGTACCCCAGACAAAAAGTAGTTATCCCAACTTAAGATTGGCTCAAGCCAGGATGAGCTGACTAAAACTATGATTATTCCAGTCAGTAAACCAAAGGCTTGTGAGACGGCAGTTACTGCAATTGCTTGATATCTTTTTGATAATTTGCCACCAAAAAAATCTGCTGCTCCCCAAAGAACTGAAGATAAAAGTGCTAACAATGAGGCCATTTCGCTAGCCTACTATCTAGATTTAATTGGATTTATCAGCGATGCGCTCGCGCCTGCGCCCACTTAGCTTTAACTCAATTTATCATTTGGGAGTGAGTTTAAATTTCGATCAACTAGTAGCACCAATTTTGGCATTAAAGCCGCGAGGTGAAATTTTGCTAGAGGTTGTTCCAGCACCTCAAAAACTTGCACCACATGCCCTGGCACTAACGGCAGATGTTTTAGAGGATGCAGCAACTGGGCGATTAGTTTTACTGCATGACCCTAATGGACAAGAGGGCTGGGGCGGACAGTGGCGATTTGTAACCTTTACCCGAGCAGCAATTGATTTAGAGATGGCTTCAGATCCACTGCTGCCAGAAATTGGTTGGGCTTGGTTAATTGAATCGCTAAAAAAGTATGGTTGTGATTACATTGCAGCCAGTGGCACAGTCACTCGGGTTGCAAGTGCTTCCTTTGGTGAATTAGAAGATAAGGATGAAAATTCAGAGATTGAAATTAGAGCTTCATGGACCCCAACCTCTGAAACTCAGTTAGTAAATCACTTACAAGCTTGGCTGGAACTCCTTGGGTTGACTGCAGGGTTAGAGCCAATTCCAGAGGGCGTCGCATCAATATCTCGTAAAAGTTAATATCAAATAGATGGTTAGCGCGTTAATAGTCCCACGAAATGGTCTGCCAAAATTAATCGAAGATGAGAAGGCCTTTGCGCAAGCAATCTCAAATCTCGCAGCGGGTACCGGACCACTTGCGATAGATGCAGAACGAGCTTCGGGATATCGCTATAGCCAACGTGCTTATCTAATTCAAATTTTTAGAAATGGTGGTGGCTTGCATCTAATTGACCCAATACCGCTTAAAAACTCTAAATTATGGGACACATTCAATGAGAATTTTTCATCGCTAGAGTGGGTTATTCACGCAAGTACGCAGGATCTTCCTTGTTTAATTGGAGTTGGATTAAAACCAAAGAAACTATTTGATACTGAATTAGGAGCAAGAATTGCCGGTTGTGAGCGCGTTGGTTTAGGCCTACTTGCCGAAAGTTTATTGCAATTGCAACTTGCCAAAGAACACTCCGCAGTTGATTGGTCGATCAGGCCGCTAAAGAGTGAGTGGCTAAACTATGCCGCTCTTGATGTCGATATTTTACTTGAGATTAGAGATGCTCTTGCGGAGATGTTAATTGAACAAAATAAATTAGAGTGGGCTAAGCAAGATTTTGCTGCGATATTGAAAAATTATGAGAATTATATTTTCTCAGATGAACCTAAAGCTGATCGTTGGCGCAGAACATCAGGTATGCATAAGGTTAGAGATCGGCTAACACTTACAATTGTTAGAGAGCTTTGGCTCTCCCGAAATGAGCTCGCATCTGAGCTAGATATTGCACCTGGTAGAGTCTTGGCAGATGAGGCGATAATTGATTTGGCCATTACCTGCCCAAAGGATTTAGAGGCGGTAGCGAAAACCATTGGTTGGCGGAGTAAATTAGAGGCGCCACCATTTAATCGATGGCTTAAAACTATAAATAAAGCACTGGCGACACCTCTTGATAGTCAACCTGAATACAAGGTGGCCTCACAAAGTTTGCCACCAATTAGAGTTTGGAAGGAGAAGAATCCAATTGGTTATGCCAGGCTCACCCATGCCCGAGCATTACTTTTAGAGCTTTCAAATGAGTTAAAAATTCCCCAAGAGAACTTAGTCACGCCAGAACTAGTTCGAAAATTATGCTGGCAAGATCCCCCGATGAATACAGCTGAGCACCTTGAGTATGTCGAAAGATCCTTGGCACAAATGGGTGCTAGGAGTTGGCAGATTGAGCAGATCAAAAATAAATTAACCTTTGCCCTGGGGCAAAAGGAGCCGGTGATCATTGCCGAGCTGGTGGAAAATGAATCTGAGGTAGAGCAGCCAAAGTAAGGCCAGCCTAAAGCTCACTACCCATTTTGATTACTGGCGAGTAACCTAGCCCCATACCTAATAGAAATGGTCAGGGCCTAGCAAATGAGTAAGAACACCACCTCAAAAACCAATGTTGTATTAGTTGATGCCGTTAGAACCCCATTTGGTAAAGCTGGTTCGTTATATGCCCAAACACGAGCCGATGACATTATGGTTCGTTGTATTCGAGGCCTACTAGAGCGCAATCCTAATATTGCGTTAGATCAAATTGATGATGTTGCAATTGCTGCCACCACCCAAACCGGCGATCAAGGAATGAATATTGGGCGATCAGTTGCAATTCTTGCTGGAATTCCAAACTCTGTTCCGGGCTACTCCATAGATAGATGGTGTGCTGGCGCGTTAACAGCGGTAACCACAATTGCCGGTGGCATAAATATGGGTGCATATGATTTAGCAATTGCTGGTGGAGTCGAACACATGGGAAATCACCCAATGGGTGATGGTATAGATCCAAACCCAAGATATTTAGCTGAAAAAATTGTTGACACCGATGCATTACAGATGGGGGCAACTGCAGAAAGATTGCATGATAAGTTTCCACATTTAACTAAAGAGCGTGCAGATAAATACGCATTAGCTTCGCAACAAAAAACTGCTGCTGCCTATAGCGCTAATAAAATTCAACCTGATTTAATTCCAGTGGCTACTAGAACTGTTGAACTGGGCTGGGGCGTGGCAACTGTTGATGAACCACCTCGTCCGCAAACAACTTTAGAAGCGTTGGGTGCTTTAAAAACTCCATTTAGAGCTGCTGGCAGAGTAACTGCTGGAAATGCAGCTGGCTTAAATGATGGCGCCACAGCTGCAATTTTGGCATCAGAAAGTAAGGCAAAAGAGTTAAACCTACCAATTAAAGCAAAAATGGTTTCATTTGCATTCGCTGGTGTGCAGCCAGAGATTATGGGATACGGACCAGTTCCTAGCACCATAAAAGCATTAAAAAAGGCTGGGTTAGATATTACCGATATTGGTTTATTTGAAATAAATGAAGCTTTTGCCATTCAAGTTCTATCCTTTTTGGATCACTTTGGGATTGCAGATGATGATAAGCGGGTAAATATTTATGGTGGCGCAATTGCTGTAGGTCACCCACTTGCATCCTCTGGCGTTAGATTGATTTTAAATCTTGGTAATGCGTTTAAAGAGCATCCCGAAGTTCGGTATGGAATCACCACAATGTGTATTGGGCTCGGCATGGGCGGCACAGTTATCTGGGAAAATCCAAACTATAAGGGTGATAAATAATGTCAGATGTAACAACACTGGCTGGCGCTCCTGATGAGGTAGTCACAAATGCCATATTAAGAATGGTTTCGATGACACCATTTGGCCATCAGGCCGATTTGGCTTTAATTACCTTAGATAATGGCGCAGATCATAATCGGCCAAATACATTTGGTGCAGCATCATTACAATCACTATCCAAGGCGATAGATGAGGCACAAAAATCAGATGCAGTAGCGATCGCAATTACTGGTAAGCCATTTATTTTTGCAGCAGGTGCTGATTTGTCGGCTATGGGATTTTTAACCGATAAATCTCAAGCTATTGCAATTGGCGATTTAGGTCATGAAGTATTCCTAAAACTACATGAAAGCAAAAAGCCAACATTTGCCTTTATCAATGGATTAGCACTTGGTGGCGGTCTTGAAGTTGGGCTGAATTGCCACTATCGCACTCTGGCTACAACTGCATTTACTGGATTACCAGAATGCTTCCTAGGACTTGTCCCTGGTTGGGGTGGGGCTACTTTGCTTCCGAAGTTAATCGGACCAGAAAATGCCGTTCAAGTGATTATTCTGAATGCACTAAATAACAACACCATGATGAAATCAAAAGATGCACTTGCCCTTGGCGTTGTTGATGCAGTTTATGAGCCAGCTGACTTTTTAGAGAAATCTGTTCAATTTGCCGCAGATGTGTTAACTGGTAAGAAAAAAATTGAGCGTAAAGATTTTAGTAACGACTCCGATACATTTGAAAAAGCGATTGCCACCGGCAAGGCCGCTGTTGCCAAAAAATATAACGGGGCAGAAATTACCTCCCCACTTGCCGCACTTGAATTAATTAAGGCCGCGCAGAAAAATTCTGTTCGAGATGGTTTTGCTGCCGAAACCAAGGTGTTGGCTGATTTGGTTATGAGTGATCCACTTAGAGCATCCCTATATGCCTTTAATTTGATCCAAAAGAAGCGTAAAAAAGTTGAGGGCGCTCCTAAGCCAGCGCTGGCACGAAAAATTACAAAGGTAGGTGTTGTCGGTGCTGGATTAATGGCATCTCAACTTGCCCTGATCATGTTGCGCAACTTAAAGGTTCCAGTTGTAATTACTGATTTAGACCAGGAACGAGTTGATAAGGGCTTATCCTGGATAAAAAATGAAATTCAAAAATTGGTTGATAAAAAACGATTAGCACCAGAGGCCGCCACCAGGTTATTGGGCAATATCTCAGGTTCTATCGACCAGAAGGTTTTTTCAAATGCTGATTTTGTGATCGAGGCTATATTTGAAGAACTAACTCTTAAGCAAAAATTATTTAAGGATTTAGAGGCGATCATTACACCTGAGTGTGTATTAGCGACAAATACTTCATCACTTTCAGTTGAAGCGATGAGTAAAGGACTAAAAAATCCAGAACGAGTAGTTGGATTTCACTTCTTTAACCCAGTTGCGATTATGCCTTTGCTTGAGGTAGCACGTACCACAAAGACAGATGATGCAACCGTTGCAACGGCAATTAGTGTCGGCAAAGAATTGAAAAAAACTATGGTCATTGTTAAAGATGCACCAGCATTTGTAGTCAATCGCTTATTAACAAGATTTATGGGTGAGGTTACCGATGCTATTGATGAGGGAACTCCGTACGAAGTAGCAGATGCAGCTATGAAGCCACTTGGTTTTCCAATGTCCTCCTTAGAGTTACTAGGTCTAGTTGGTCCTGGCGTTGCTTTACATGTTGCCGAAACTTTAAATAAGAATTTGGGTCCTCGTTACAAAATTTCGCCAACTATGCAGCGCTTTGTTAAAGAAGGCGTTAAAACTTTCTACGTAAAGGGTGCTGATGGTGTTAATACCGTTAATCCGGCTGCGGTTTCTCTCCTTGAAAAAGGCAGTAAGCCCTCTACAGCTGAGCAAGTAAGACGCAGAGCATTAGAGGCGATTGCCACTGAAGCAAAAATGATGCTTGATGAAGCAGTTGTCGCAACACCTCAAGAGATTGATATCTGTATGTTGCTCGGCTCTGGTTGGCCAATGCACTTAGGTGGAATCTTGCCGTATTTGGATCGAGAAGGAATTAGTGAAGCGGTTTGCGGATCTCGTTTTCATCCAAAGGGTGTTGCATCTCTGCCTTAACATCAAGGCGAATCTCACTACTGCTCCAAGATACTAAAGATCTCGTTATATTTTGAACTGTTATGCCTAGCTCTTCAAGAATTTCACTTCGCTTTGCATGCTCAAGGAAAGTTAATGGAATTCCAATTGAGTGAACAGGGACATCAAGTTGAGCATCTCTAAATAACTCTGAAATCGTGCTGGCAATTCCACCATGCTTAATACCATCTTCTAGGACGACAACACTCTTATATCTTTGTGCCATAGTTACTAAAGATTTTGGTAGGGGTTTGACCCATCTTGGATCAATAACTGTTACTCCTACGCCCTCTCGATAAGCTTGCGCTGCTGATTCCACTGCAATTGATGCAAATGCACCCACGCTAACTAACAAAATATCTGCACTCTCGCCGCGATATAAAACATCGATGCCATCTCGGCGCTCAAATGCTGGAATATCTGGATTTATTGCACCTTTTGGAAATCTAATTAATGAAGGTGCATCTGAAATATCTACCGCCTCACGTAAGGTTTCGCGCAATTGTTGGCCATCACGTGGTGCTGCAACATGCAACGTTGGAATTATTCCAGTCAATGCTAGATCCCAAATTCCATTATGGGATGGCCCATCATCACCTGTAACACCTGCTCTATCTAAGACAAAAGTTACACCTGCTTTATGAAGTGCGACATCAAGTAATAGCTGATCAAAAGCTCGGTTTAAAAAGGTTGAATAAACGGCAAAGACTGGATGTAATCCTGCATATGCCATACCGGCAGCTGCAGTTGTGGCATGTTGTTCGGCAATTCCAACATCAAAGGTTCTATCTGGGTAAGCGTTTTGGAATTTATCTAGTCCAGTTGGTCCCATCATCGCGGCAGTGATAGCTACTACATCTTTGCGTTCCGAACCGATCTTTACTAGCTCATCAGAGAAGACGCTGGTCCAGCTCTTACTGCCCTTAGTAAGTGGCAATCCAGTTTCTGGATCGACAACTCCAACTGCATGAAATTTTTCAGCTTCATCATTTAATGCTGGTGCATGACCTCGACCTTTTTCAGTAATTACATGGACTAACACTGGCGCGTCATAATCTTTGGCAATTTTTAATGCCTTTTCAATTGCCTCGATGTTATGACCATCAACTGGTCCAAAATACTTCAGGCCTAGATCTTCAAACATTCCTTGTGGTGCCACAATATCTTTAATACCTTTTTTAACTCCATGTAAGGTTTCATAAATTGGATGTCCAATAACTGGAGTTTTTTCTAATATGCCTTTACCCCAATCTAAAAATCTTTCATATCCACTTGTGGTTCTTAATGTTGAAAGATATGTAGCAACTCCGCCAATAGTTGGGGAGTAAGATCTCTCATTATCATTGATAATAATGACTAATCTTTGATTCTTACTTGCGGCAATATTATTCAGCGCTTCCCAACTCATTCCGCCGGTAAGCGCTCCGTCACCAACGACGCAAACCACAGTTCTATCCCGTTGATTGGTGATAGAAAATCCCTTGGCAATTCCATCACTCCAAGAGAGCGCAGTTGAGGCATGAGAGTTTTCAACTACATCATGCTCACTCTCTCCTCGGTTTGGATAACCAGCTACTCCCCCTCGCTGACGCAATTTATCAAAACCAGATTTTCGGCCAGTCAATAATTTATGCACATAACTTTGATGACCGGTATCAAAAACGATTACATCTTTCGGAGATTGGAAAATTCTATGAACTGCGATAGTTAGCTCGACCACTCCCAGATTTGGGCCTAAATGTCCACCGGTTTTAGAAACTTGCTCAATTAAGTAAGCGCGAATTTCAACACTCAGCGAATCAAGTTGTTCAAAAGTTAATTTTGTTAAATCCTTTGGGGAGTTGATTTCGGAAAGCATTGACTTAGTTTAAAGGTTATTTTGTAGATTTTCGATTAATTATTTAGTAGTGAGCGCAATACATATTGCATGATTCCGCCATGTCGATAGTAATCTGCCTCACCCGGGGTATCAATCCTGACTTTGGCCCTAAAGCTCTTTTCACCTGCGGTCACGGTTACCTCTTTAGGTGTTTTTCCATTATTTAATTCTCCTACTCCTGTTATTTCAAATTCTTCACTGCCATCAAGACCAAGGGATGCGACATTCTCCCCTGCTAAAAACTGAAGTGGTAAAACACCCATACCAATTAAATTTGATCTATGAATTCTTTCAAATGATTCAGCAATCACTGCTTTAACTCCGAGTAAGGCAGTACCTTTCGCAGCCCAGTCTCGAGAAGAACCCGATCCATACTCCTTACCTGCCAAAATTACAAGCGGAATACCCGCTTGAATGTAAGCACGTGATGCATCATAGATAGTAGTTTGCTGACCATTTGCCAGAAAATTCTTGGTGAATCCACCCTCCACACCCTTTAACAATAAATTTCTTAACCGAATGTTTGCAAAGGTTCCACGGATCATAACTTCATGATTGCCTCGTCTGGATCCATAGGAGTTGAAATCAGATTTATCAATTCCATTTTCTGCTAAATACTTACCTGCTGGTGAATCAGCTTTAATATTTCCAGCAGGTGAAATGTGATCTGTTGTTACCGAATCGCCCAAAATTGCTAACACTCTAGCTTTTGAAATATCGGTCACAGGTAGGGGCTGCTTTGGCATGCCATCAAAATATGGTGGTTTTCTTACATAAGTTGATTTTTCATCCCAAGCAAAAGTTTTACCAGTTGGTGTATCTAGGGATTTCCATCGTTTATCACCATCAAATACTGAAGCGTAATCCTTGGTGAACATTTCCGAAGATATTGAAGAGCTTATTACTGAATCAATTTCTGTCGTTGTTGGCCAAATATCCTTTAGGTAAACCTCTTTACCATCATTACCCATACCAATGGGATCTTTTTCAAAATCATGGTCCATAGTTCCAGTTAGAGCGTAGGCAACAACTAAAGGAGGTGAAGCCAAATAATTCATCTTTACATCAGGTGATATACGACCTTCAAAATTTCTATTTCCAGAAAGAACTGCCGAGACGGCTAAATCATTTTCGTTAATCGCTTTGCTTATCTGAACTGGCAGTGGTCCAGAGTTTCCAATACAGGTAACGCATCCATATCCAACTAGATTAAAACCCAATTTCTCCATATATGGAGTTAAACCTGAACGAGCGTAATAATCAGTTACCACTTTAGAGCCTGGCGCTAATGTAGTTTTAACCCAAGGTTTACTGCTCAAGCCCTTATCTACCGCTTTTTTAGCAAGCAATGCCGCTGCCATCATTACTGATGGATTAGATGTATTGGTACATGATGTTATCGATGCAATTACTACATCGCCATTTCCTACAGATGTGGATTTACCATTAACACTAACATCTACTTTAGATCTACTAGTTTTTTCCGAAAAATATGTTGGCAAAACTTTTTCATAAGAGCTTTTGGCATCAGAAAGTGAAATTCTATCTTGTGGTCGTTTCGGTCCAGCTATTGAGGGAACAACAGTTGCTAAATCTAATTCTAATTTTTCAGAAAATCTTGGTGAGGCTTTCGGATCATGCCAGAGCCCATTTACTTTTGCGTATTTCTCAACTAATTCCAGCTGTTCGCTATTTCGCCCAGTAAATTTTAGGTATCTGATTGTTTCTTCATCAATTGGGAAGATAGCGCAGGTGGATCCATACTCAGGTGACATATTGCCAATTGTCGCTCGATTAGCCATTGGAAGAGCACTTACGCCTGGACCATAAAACTCAACAAACTTTCCAACTACGCCATGTTTGCGCAACATTTGCGTAATAGTTAAAACCAAGTCAGTCGCAGTTGTGCCTATTGGAAGTTCACCATTTAATTTAAATCCAACGACTGTTGGTATTAACATCGAGACAGGTTGACCTAACAGTGCAGCTTCAGCCTCAATTCCACCAACTCCCCAACCAAGCACCCCTAAACCATTAACCATTGTCGTATGTGAATCAGTTCCAACTACAGTGTCTGGATAGGCGCTAAGTTTTCCATTCACAACTCTGCTCATAACAACTCTTGCTAAATACTCAATATTTACCTGATGCACTATTCCGGTTCCCGGCGGCACCACTTTGAACTCATCAAAGGCAGTTTGTCCCCACCTTAAAAATCTATATCGCTCCTTATTGCGTTGATATTCGATATCAACATTTTGCTCAAATGCATCTTTAGTACCAAATAGATCTGCAATTACCGAATGGTCAATTACTAATTCAGCTGGAGAAAGTGGATTCACTTTGGCTGGATCACCACCAAGATCTGCAATTGCCTCACGCATAGTTGCCAGATCTACTATGCAGGGAACGCCAGTGAAATCCTGCATAATAACTCTAGCTGGCGTAAATTGGATTTCAGTGTCTGGCTCTGAATTTGGATCCCACGCGGCTAGTTTCTTAATTTGCTCAGCGGTGATATTTGCGCCATCTTCTGTGCGCAATAAGTTCTCAAGTAAGATTTTTAAGCTAAAAGGAAGATCTTTAGCTTCGGTAAATTTTGTAATATCAAAAATTTCGTAACTTTTACCAGTAACTTCAAGTGTGGTCTTGGTCTTAAATGAGTCTTTGCTCAACGCCCCGCACCTTCCTTCACTTCTTGAATACTTCTAATTCTAGCCATTTGCTGGTGAAAATCCAGCCACGCACTCGATGTGCTGAGTCATTGGGAAAAGATCATATCCTGAAATGTGATCCAACTTATAGCCAAGATCTAGCAAAGTTTTTGAGTCTCGAGCTAGTGCTGCAGGATCACAGGCCACATAAATAATTTTCCGAGGCTTAAATTTTACCATTTGCTTTACAACTACCTCACCTGCGCCAGTTCTTGGTGGATCTAAAACAATTAAATCTGCTCTTTTTACTATCGATAACTGCTGCGCTACTAAGCCTTGTAATATCTTTACATTCATTCTATTTGCAAATATTTTACGAGCATCTGCAACTGCAGTTTTATCACTTTCTATCAGGGTTAGAAATCCTAGGTCACTAATTTCGTTCACGATAGCGGAGGTAAACAAACCAACACCAGAATACAAATCGCAAATATGATCTGATTTCTTTATCTCTAGTCTAGAAATTACCGCCTCAACTAGCGTGGTTGGAGCTAATTTGTGACTTTGCCAAAATGCATTAGGTGAGATCTTAAGCGAGCTACCACCTACTTGCTCAATCAACTGGGTAGGTCCACTAATACTACGGCCTGATCTAACTACCGATACCTCACCTGTGCTGGACACTGCCACTTCAACTCTGGCATCTGACTTCCAAGTGCGATTTGCTAGTATTGAAACATTCATTCGGCTATCGGCAATTAGACAGTCATTTATCTCGACCACATCATTGCTGCGAGCGCCGTAAAATCCGATTCGCCCGCCATTTGAGACTGCAAACTCCATTCTAGTTCGCCAATGCAATCCATCTAAAGGTTCAATAGCCTCGACCTTTAAATCAAATCCCATTTGTAGTAAATCAATTTTGCCAATTCGTAAAAATTGTTCAAGAATAATATTTCGCTTAAATTCGCGCTGTCGATCAATTTGAACATGCTGGAAATCACAACCACCACATTTTCCAGCATAGCTACAGGGTGGAATTACTCGAGTGGATGCTGGTGTTATTACCTCGATAACATCTGCATGTGCAATTTTTGAAGTTACGGCGGTGATTTTTATCTTTGCAATCTCACCAGTAATTCCATGGCGAACAAAAATAACCTGATTGTTATGACGAGCAACGAAGTGACCACCATGTGCAACTGGGCCAATTTCGACCTGAATTACCTCACCTATTTTTAACCGCTCTTGAGCGTTTAATTCCATAGGAGTGAGCCTATGGGTGTAAGTTGTGCTTTGTGCATGTAGTAATTATGGGCTGCGGTCGCGTCGGATCCACACTGGCGATAGATCTGCAAAAAGCAGGTCATACAGTTTCGGTAATCGATCAAAATCGAGAGGCCTTTCGCAGATTAGGTGCTGACTTTAATGGTCGAACCATCGCTGGTGTTGGATTTGATCGAGACACCTTGCTAGAGGCAGGAATTGAAAAAGCAGATGCCTTCGCCGCGGTCTCAAATGGTGATAACTCAAATATTTTGGCAGCACGAGTTGCTCGAGAAAATTTTGGTGTTAAAAATGTCGTTGCCCGAATTTATGATCCAGGTAGAGCTGAGATCTATCAGCGACTTGGAATTCCAACTGTAGCCACAGTGCTTTGGACGACTGATCAAATTATGCGCCGGCTTGCCCCAGATGGCACCAAGTCAGAGTGGCGAGATGCCACTGGCACAGTGCAACTAATTGAGGTTCATCCAAATATAAATTGGTGTGGCCAATCGGTGTTGTTAATTGAGAAAAATACCCAATCTAGAGTGGCTTTTATTACTCGCCTAGGTGAGGCACTTCTGCCAGATGAACACACAGTATTGCAAGAGGGCGATCTAGTACATGTACTAGCGAAAGAGGATGATATTGCCAAGATTGAAAAGATTTTGGCTAAATCTCCTGAGAGTGCAAAATGAGAATAGCTATCGCCGGAGCTGGCAATGTGGGTAGAGCTATTGCTCGAGAATTGTTAGAAAATGGCCACCAAGTGCTGTTAATTGATAAGGATCCAAAGGCGTTAAAGATGGATTCAGTTCCAAGTGCAGAGTGGTTATTAGCTGATGCATGTGAGATTACCTCGTTAGATGTTGCTAAATTAGATGGCTGCCAAGTATTAGTTGCCGCTACCGGTGATGACAAGGTAAATCTTGTCGCCTCTCTGCTTGGAAAAACTGAGTACGGTGTACCAAGAGTTGTTGCTCGGGTAAATCACCCAAAAAATGAGTGGATGTTTGACTCTGCTTGGGGAGTAGATGTTGCAGTTTCAACGCCAAGAATTATCTCCGCCTTGGTTGAGGAGGCGGTAAGTGTTGGCGATGTAGTGCGATTGTTCTCATTTAGAAAGGGAGAGGCTAATTTGGTGGAGATTACTTTGCCCGATTCAGCGGCATGTTGTGGGAAAACTGTTGGCGAAGTTGAGCTACCAGAGGATGCATCCTTGGCGGCAATTGTCAGAGATGGCCATGTCCTAACACCAAAAGATCATGATGTATTTGCCGCAGGAGATGAGTTGTTATTTGTGGCCTCAGCCAAAGCTGAAGAGCAATTAAAGTCCTGCTTTATTTAACTTATCTTTGTAGTTGGCGTCTTTCTTAATACCAGCCAAGTTGCCCATGCCGTGGCAATAAATAGTGGGTAACCCATAACCAACCTGGCTGTACCGAGTGCATTCACATTCCCGCTTTTATAAAGTGGATACTGCACAATTAATCTAAGCGCAAACATTCCTACCCAGAGCCAGCCAGCTTGGATATATGCCTTAAGTCGGGCTGGATCTTTGCGCCATAAAAAGTTCTCACCCAAAATCGGTCCCAACATAATTCCTAAAATCGGCCACTTGATTAAGTTTGTAATGGCGTATAAGAGCGCGTATCCGGCATTTATAAATAGCCCTGGCAGATAGAAATCTGCTGCATTTCCACTTCGTCTTGAAATTAAGGCACAGATTGCCACCCCGAGTAAGCCAGAGAATGCATGTTGAATAGTTTGACGCTGAATTAATCGAATCGCTGTCAAAATTATTGAAAGGGTAAGCGCTGCCCACAGGGCTGCATTTAAATTTTGTCCAGAAATATTAAAAACTACCAAGAAAAGTAGGGCTGGCAGCCCGGAATCAATTAATCCGCGCTTACCCCCTAAGGCAGATACAACTTTATCTTTATCCTCGTTATGGCCGTGATAACTCATGCGCCAGTTGATCCAAATCCACCAGTTGAGCGCTCAGAACCAGGTAGATCTTGCACCTCAATAAACTCCGCCCGCTCAACCTGTTGAATTACAAGTTGAGCAATTCGATCCCCTTTTTTAAATGAAATTGATTCAGTCAGGTCGTGATTAATCAAAATTACCTGCAGCTCACCTCGATAGCCAGCATCCACAGTTCCTGGTGTATTAACAATTGAAACTCCAAATTTGATTGCTAAGCCAGATCTTGGATGGACTAATGCCACATAACCATTAGGTAGGGCAATACTGATACCGGTGGGCACTAAAACTCGCTGCCCTGGTTTAATTGTTATATCAATGCGAGTACACAAATCCGCACCAGCATCTCCACCTTTTGCATATGCAGGTAGCGGAATATCTGGATCTAGCCGCTTAATTAAGACTTTAGTCATGGATTTATATCAAAATCTGGATCGACAAATGCCATTAATTCTGGATGTTTTACTAGATGATCCTTATATTGATCTGTTAAATTCCTAATAAAATGCTCCATTGGAACTGAAATAAATAATGCCGAGGCCCTCACGGCAATCTCACCAGTTGATGAATCTAATCTACCCTCGGCTTGGGTGTAAATTTTGCGACCTGCCTGACCGGTAATCCTGGCATCAATATAAAGGGTTCGACCCATTGGTACGGGGAGTAAAAAGTCAGTCTCTAACCTGCCAGTTACTGCAGGAGTTCTAATTAACCACATTAATTTTCCAAGCGCTTCATCAAAAGCTAAAGCGAGCAACCCGCCATGGGCCAGACCTGGCGCACCTTGGTGATTTTCAGTTACAGTAAATTTTCCAGTTAAATCTAAATTACTTCCAGCAATTGCAACTAGGTGTAATCCACTTTGATGAAGTTCACCACAACCAAAGCAGTGACCAAAATGCGATGGAATTTGTGAGCCAATCGCGGGCGCTTTGGGATGCCGCTCAGGCATCACCGCATCCACTGGCGGGGTAGTGGTGGCAATCCGACTCATTGCCAAAGCGTATCCTTATCTATATGGCTAGATCTAATCCAAATTCTGAGTTTGCTGAGCGAATTACTTGGCCGATGTCGCTTTGGCTATTTCTTGGCCTAATGCTCGCCTCTATCTATCTAACTTTCTGGGCACCATTTAATGCGCTAGTAGCAACCATAATTTGCCTGCTTATACTCTTAAGCTTAATTTATGCTCAGTATAAAACTCGATTAGAGATAGTTGTAATTAATAATTGGCTATATGTTGATAATGCAAAGATTGAATTAAAGTATATTAAAAGTGCAAAGTGTTTAGATAAGGTCTCCTACCTAAAGCTACGGGGCCAGCAAGCAGATCCAGCCGCCTTTAATGCCACACGATTTTGGATTAAAACTGGCGTGAAGATTATGTTAAATGATAAATCTGACCCAACTCCATACTGGATAATCTCAAGTAAAAAAGCAAAAGCGCTGGCAGATTGCCTTAATTAATCGCAATCACGACAAACAGCTTTTGGACCCTCTCCTCTGGCACGTTGATTAATATGTTTGACTAAAAAGCAGCGCGAGCAGGTGAATTCATCCTCTTGCTTTGGCACCACCTTAACCGCTAACTCTTCACCCGATAAATCAGCACCCGGTAACTCTAAATTTTCAGCTGCTTCAGCCTCATCAATATCTACCTGACCAGATTGAGCATCTGCTCTTTTTGCTTTTAATTCTTCAAGGGACTCTTCATGTAACTCTTCATCGGTTTTTCTGGGGGTGTCGTAATCAGTTGCCATCATCCACCTCCTTCTTTAAATCATTTAAACTTTTTAGCTTTGGGAAAGTTTCCCCCAACTGGGCGGATAATCCCCTATTACTGTCGGTTACACCTAATGAACACAGGGTGTGTCGGGATTATTCCTGCTCTAAGTTTCTCGTTCGACGCTCAGCCTCACTCCTTCGCCACTTTGCAATCTCACCATGGTTTCCAGATAGTAAAACCTGCGGAACTTCCAGGCCACGCCATTGGGCAGGCTTTGTGTAATTTGGATACTCAACTAATTGTTGATCATCCTGGCCGGAAATTGAGTGCGACTCTTCCCTTAGCGAATCGGGGTTTCCTATTACGCCAGGTAATAATCTTGCGGTGGCTTCAATAATCACCATTGCCGCCACCTCGCCACCACCTAATACATAATCACCAATTGAAACCTCATGAACTCTGAAATTTTTCTGACTTCGGTAGTAATCGCCAACTCTGGCATCTATTCCTTCATATCTACCACATGCGAAAATAATCTGATCACACTTTGAAAATTTCACTGCCATCTGTTGATTAAACTTCTTACCAGCTGGCGTTAATATAATAAGATCAATTACTTGGCCATTTGAAGTAATTTCATCGATTGCATCTCCCCAAACCACCGGGGACATCACCATTCCCGCCCCGCCACCATAAGGTGTGTCATCTACCGACTGATGCAGATCAGTTGTTTGATCACGAAGATCATGAATATTTATCTGCAGCAATCCTTTATTTTGGGCTTTACCCAATAGGGATAATTTTAAAGGGGATAAATACTCTGGAAAGATTGATATTAAATCAAAGCGCAACATCAAGTAACCCCTCTGGAGGATTAATCTCAATTTTTTTATTAGCAATATCAATATTTGTAATTATCGCCTTAACCATTGGAATTAATACCTCTCTACCTAAGTGATCCACCGCTAGTAAATCTTGTCCAGGAAGTGCCACAATTTCAGTGACATTTCCAACTAACTCACCATTTTGTAAAAATACCTTTGCGCCAAGTAGTTGCTGGTAGTGATACTCACCGGGGGCTAAATTACTAAAATCAACCTCAGTTGAGATCAATTGATCTTTTAAGCTTTCAATTTGATCTCGATCATTAATTCCGTCAAAGGCTATAAGTAATATTTGGTTATGCCAACGAGCGGACTTAATGGTTAGCTCTTTACCAGAGCCAGTTCTTAACTTACCGCCGACAATAAATCTCTGCTCTGGATCATCGGTTCGAACCTCAATTGTTGCCTCACCCAATACACCATGTGCGCGGCCGATTCGACCTACGACAAGTTGCAAATTAACGAACCTCGTCTGCCTCGATTAGATCTACTCGAACTGAACGACCGGCAAGCGCACTAACAACAGTTCGTAAAGCTTTTGCGGTTCGTCCATTGCGACCAATAACTTTGCCAATATCTTCAGGATGAACTCTAACCTCTAAAGTTGTGCCACCACGAGAGGATTTTTCAGTGATAACAACCTCTTCAGGATTATCAACAATACCTTTTACTAAATGTTCTAGTGCTTCATCAATCATTATTTACTCTTTTTTATCAGATTCAGCATCTACTTCAGCTGGAGTTTCAATTGCAACAGCCTCTGCTGCTGCAACCTCTTCTGCTTGCACAACAGGTGTAACGGCTTCACCCGACTCAGGGACTGAAACTTTTTTAGTAACTACTGGTGGTACATACTCTGGCTCAACAATAATTTCACCATCTGCGCCACGACGCTCTTTAATTTTGGTTGCTTTACCAGTTAATTTACGTAGGTAGTAAAGCTTGGCGCGTCTGGCTGAACCATGACGAATAATTTCAATTCGTTCAATTACTGGAGTGTGTACTGGGAATGTACGCTCTACACCAACACCATAAGAAATCTTACGAATAGTAAAAGACTCTCTAATTCCTGAACCAGATCTGGCAATTACTACACCTTGAAAAATCTGAATACGACTCTTGCTGCCCTCAATAACTCGAACGTGAACTTTAAGCTCATCACCAGAGCGAAATGTTGGGATGTCCTTACGAAGTGATGTGGCATCAACAGCATCTAACACGTTCATTATTTGTCCTAATCGCTAATTCTAAAGTCAGTCAATTAATTTGATTGAGCCCGTATCTTGCCACAGTCGGGGCGGTTAGATCAATTTGAGTTCAAAGTAAGGGAAAAAGGGCAGCGTGAAGAGCGGGGCCAGCACATAAAACTAACTCACCATCCGGTGTGCCACCATCTCTGCCAGAAATCTTTGCGCCGGCTTCAGTTGCAATTAATCCACCGGCAGCTAGATCCCATTCCTTAAGTGAAGCTTCAAAATATGCATCCACTGCCCCCATTGCTACATAACAAAGATCTACCGCTGCTGCACCATTTCTTCTTAAATCTCTAATCTTTGGTAATAGGTTAGCCATTGCCTGGCCCTGGCCAATTCTTAAAGTTAAATCGTAAGCAAATCCAGTTGCAATCAATGCTCGATCAAGTGGGACTGGATCATTGCACTTAATTTTCTTACCATTATATGTAGCACCTTGAGATCTAATTGCACTCCAAAAGCCATTAAGGGTAGGTGCGTAAACTACGCCAACAACCACACCATCCTTGTCTTTGGCAGCAATCGATATATTCCAACCTGGTAATCCGTAAAGATAATTTACGGTGCCATCGATAGGGTCAATTACCCAAGTAATGCCAGATTTACTTTCCCGCGCGGAACCCTCTTCAGCCACAATTCCATCATCTGGTCTAGCGGCTAATAATTTTTCAACAATCAACTTTTCTGCTTGTTGATCCATTTGGGTTGCAAAATCAACTGCAGAGCTTTTCTCAGTTAAGGTAAAGGTGTCCGGGCGATTCATTAAAAGGCTGCCGGTGGCCTTGGCAACAGATTCAGCCAATTTTAATAATTCTGCGCTCACCTGGTTATCTAACCATGAGAATGCCATTACCTAAGCATGAGTGGCAGATTTATCTCACCTAACAATTATGGCAATCTACTCTCATGAGTGAGCCAACCGACCTACGCCTTATTGGCCGCACCTCCGAAGGTAGTGAGCTAGAACTTGTCGACCACTCTGGGAATGCCTATCACCTAAGAGTTAGTGACACGCTTCGTGCCCTAGTAAATCAGCCAAGACTTTCTGCAGTTGCAGATGTTGAACCAATAATTACCACCACCGTTAAAGAGGTACAGGCAAGATTGCGTGCCGGTGAAACTATTGATGCTATTTCAAGAACTACTGATTGGCCCATGGAAAAAATTGAAAACTACGCCGGTCCCATTTTCCAAGAACGTGCATTTATTATTTCTCAAGCATTAGCAACACAAATAAAACGTGAGCCACATGCGCCCTATTTAGAGACCGCGGTAGCAAACCAGTTAGCTCCACGTGGCGTAGATATGAACTCAGTGGAGTGGAATACCTATCGCCTACCTGATGGAAATTGGCATCTGACCCTCTATTATCCTCTTCGTGACGGCTCACCTGGAGATCCAAAAGGTGAAGCAGTTTGGTTGTTCAACTTAGGAAGACGAGCTTTATCTGCTCATGATGATGGCGCCCGATGGATTAGTGGTGAGGCTAAACCAAAGCAACCGGTTCAAACCTTTGGAAGTATTCCGCAAACTGATCCACCAAGACTTGTTGCTATTAAAGAAGATGTTGCGCCATATGCACCAACTCCACTTACATCCGTGGATGAGGTTGATGAAGAGGCAAAAAAAGATGGCGTAACTCGTCGAATTAAAATTCCATCCTGGGATGACATTATGTTTGGTAAAAAGGATGAGGATTAAACAAGTAGTAACGGAATCTCAACTTCACGCTCTGTTGTTCCACCGTGGTGGCCTACCATGGAACTTTCTTCTCTAACTCTTGCCGGATCAATTAGAATTAAATCTGTATTAGGAATTGCGATTAAATCTCCCATTCGATCAGCAGAGTCCTCGGTGACTGTTTGACCAAATAAACCAGCACCAATTGCATCTGCCTTGCTAAAAATCTGCACCTTACTGCCAAAGAACTCACGCCAATGAGCAATACTTTCACCCTCTGATCCTTTGGCTAAATAAATATGTCTAGCTCTTGGCTCTCCCCCAATTAGTGTCACATTTTCCAACAAATTATTATCTTGACCTAAAACAATCTGTTCGGTGCTATTTACCATTCCATGATCTGAGGTAATCCATACCCGAGTACCTTCGGGTACTGATTGAACTATCTTAGAAATAAAATCACACACCTGCCTTAGTGCGGTTAACCATTTATCAGAGCCAACTCCATCACTATGGCCCGCTGAATCTAAAGAATTCAAATAGGTGTAAACAAATGATGGTTTCGGCGCTAAGGCAAGCTTTACGGCTTGAACCATCTCATCAATTCCATTTGCGCCAACATATTTTGCCCCTCTAAGTGCTGCTTGTGTAAAACCACTACCCTCATATCGTTTTGCAGCAACATGTGTGACTGAAATTGAGTTACTAATTGCTCGTTCAAAAAAAGTTGGTACTTTTTGCCACATTACCGGATCAACTCTTTCATCCCACTTTAAAGCGTTTAATAATCGATTATCACTTCTTGGTACTCGAACTGTGTAACCCAGCATGCCATGCACTCCTGGTAATACACCAGTTCCTAGGGTAGACAAACTTGTTGCGGTAGTTGATGGGAAATTTGCATACAAAGTCTGGTGGAATTTAAGTTGGCTAAATACTGAAAACTGTTCACCATACTTTTCCACGGCATCTTTTCCCATACCATCAATTAGTATCAGGCACTCACGCATACCAGATTGAGCTATTCCTAATGGATCAATGGTTTCAGGCAAGCCAAGCGAGTTAAAGATTGAGTTAGTTAAATCAGCTAAACCAAATTTTACCGATTTCAATTAGAAAGATGCTCCTGAGCAAAGATTTGCATGGCTTTAAACATAAATTCGGCACTGCCAATGGCCTGGCTTTCATAATTTTGGGCAAAACGTGGATCTTCTACATACATGCTTCCTAAACCTATGTATGAATCTTTGTTAGGTTGCCAGAAATTACAAATCCATTGATAGTGCTCACTAACCAACTTCTGAACCTCAATAGATCCAGCTGATTGATTGGAAAGAAATGCCAGGGCAATCTGCTTTATGTTCCTATTTCCAATCTGAAACAGTTCAACTTGTTCGGCTTTAGTAAGTGAACTAAGTTTTGTATTACTTATTTCATACTCTTTGGGCCATCTAGATTTTGCCTCTTGTGAATACAAATCATTTGCCATCATGTCCAAAGGTTATCATTTCGCCAAAAGTAATAGATTTTGGCTTGTCGGTGACCAGATTTCTTGGAATTTCTTGGCAAGATACGACTTATGGCAAAAACTCCAAAAGCAGTGGCTCCAAAAGCTGGTGAGAATCCTGGCCGAATAATTGATATCGATGTCGCATCTGAAATGTCGGAATCATTTCTTGAGTATGCCTACTCAGTTATTTATTCACGTGCACTACCAGATGCCCGTGATGGTTTGAAGCCCGTGCAGCGTCGAATTCTGCATCAGATGAGTGAAATGGGATTACGTCCAGACAAAGGTCATGTTAAGTGTGCACGAGTTGTGGGTGATGTAATGGGAAAACTTCATCCACATGGTGATGGTGCAATTTATGATGCCATGGTTCGAATGGCGCAAAGTTTTTCAATGCGCCTGCCACTAATTGATGGACACGGAAATTTCGGCTCCCTAGATTCTGGGCCAGCTGCAATGCGTTACACCGAATCTCGACTTGCACCCTCTGCGATGATGATGGTTGATGAATCTGATGAAGATACCGTCGACTATGGTGCAAATTACGATGGTCAAATTTTAGAGCCACAAGTCCTGCCAGCTGCTTTCCCAAATCTCTTAGTTAATGGTGCAACAGGTATTGCTGTAGGTATGGCAACCAATATGGCACCACATAATTTAGGCGAGGTAATTGCTGCAGCTAAGCATTTAATGGAAAATCCAAAAGCTACGTTAAAACAATTAATGAAAATTGTGCCTGGGCCAGATTTTCCAACTGGCGGACACTTAGTTGCTACCGAGGGAATTGCTGATGCGTACGCAACTGGTCGTGGTTCATTTAAGGTTAGAGCAACCACCGTAGTTGAGAAGATTACTGCCAGAAAACAAGGAATTATTATTACTGAACTTCCCTTTAATATCGGGCCAGAAAAAATCATAGAAAAAATCGCTGATCTAGTGAAAGCCAAAAAGATTCAAGGTATCTCAGATATTGTGGACTTATCCGATGGTCAATCCGGCACCAAGGTTGTCGTGGAGATTAAGAATGGTTACGAACCGGCTGAAGTATTAGAGCACCTATATCGATTAACGCCAATGGAGGATGCATTCTCTATTAATGCGGTGGCCCTAGTAAATGGAAAACCACTCACCCTGGGATTAAAGGATTTACTTCAAGTCTTTATTGATCATCGTATTGAGGTGGTAAAGCGCAGATCAATCTTTAGAAAAGCTAAGGCTCAGGCTCGATTGAATTTGGTTGATGGACTTTTAAAAGCAATCGTTGATATCGATAAGGTGATTAAATTAATTAGAGGTAGTGAAGATGCCACCGTAGCAAAGGCAGGCTTAATTAAAACTTTTAGATTAAGCGATGAGCAAGCAACCTATATTTTAGATATGCCGCTTAGACGACTTACTAAAATGAGCAAAATTGAACTTGAGACAGAGGCCAAAGAATTAAAGGCTACAATCGCCACCTTAACTGCAATCCTAAAAACAGAGGAGAGCATCAAAGCCAAGGTGTCTGAGGAGCTAGGTGATATTGAAAAGAAGTACGCATCACCTCGCCGCACCCGCCTTGTTGCCTAAGCAACTTTGATATCAACTAACGCCCTAGAGCTTCGCGCTGCCGCCAGGTTATTGGTTAAAGATGTAACTATCCGAATCAATCATGGTGATCGAATTGGTTTTGTTGGTCGAAATGGTGCCGGCAAATCAACACTTGCCAAAGTTATAGCTGGTGAAACTATGCCTGCAGGGGGTGCGGTAAATCGCACTGGAAAAATTGGCTACCTGCCACAGGATCCAAGAACTGGTGAGGATCAGGGAACTGTAATTGATCGAATCCTTTCAGTTCGTGAATTAGATTTAATTGCGCAACGAATGCGCGCAGTTGAAGAGGAGATGGCGACCTCGCAAGGAAAAGATCTAGAAAAAGCTATGGAGCGTTACACCCGAGTAGAACATGAATTTTCAGCAGCAGGTGGCTATGCAGCTGCGGCTGAAGCCGAGGCAATTGCCTCATCCCTTGGTGTTCCCAATAACCTATTTGATCAACAACTAAGCGCATTATCTGGTGGGCAAAGAAGAAGAATTGAACTCGCTAGAATTTTATTTTCTGGTGCAGAAACCCTTATTTTGGATGAGCCCACTAACCACTTAGATGCGGATTCAATTATCTGGCTGCGCGAATTTTTGCTTAAGTATCCAGGTGGATTAGTAATTATCAGTCATGATGTTAATTTGATTGAAACTGTAGTAAATAAGGTTTTCTACCTAGATGCGAATCGCAATGTAATTGATGTTTATAACATGAGCTGGAAGAACTATTTGCTCCAGCGAGAAGCAGATGAACATAGAAGAAAACGTGAGCGAGCTAATGCTGAGAAGAAGGCTGAAATTCTACAAAAACAGGGTGAAAAGATGCGAGCAAAGGCAAGTAAAGCAAGTGTTGCGCAAGGCATGCTCAGACGAGCAGAAAAATTACGAAGTGGTTTAGAGGAGGTTAGAAAAGTTGATCGAGTTGCAAAACTTCGCTTTCCAACTCCAGCTCCTTGTGGAAAGACGCCGATTACTGCAAGTGAATTATCTAAATCATATGGCTCACTTGAAATCTTTACCGATGTAGAGCTGGCAATTGATAAGGGATCTAGAGTGGTGATTCTTGGCTTAAATGGCGCTGGAAAAACAACACTGCTTAGAATTTTAGCTGGCGATTTACAACCAGATACTGGTCAAGTAGAGGCTGGGCATGGTTTAAAAATCGGATACTACGCTCAAGAGCATGAGACCTTAGATTATGAACAAACTGTGCTGGAAAACATGTTAAGTGCAACTAAAGATATAAGAGAGCCTGAAGCTAGAAATGTTCTAGGTTCATTTTTATTCACCGGAGATGATGTTCATAAACAGGTTAAGGTCTTAAGTGGTGGCGAACGCACCAGATTAGCCCTAGCATTATTAGTAGTAAGCGCGGCAAATGTATTGCTATTAGATGAGCCAACAAATAACTTAGATCCAGCTTCTAGAGAAGAAATCCTCGGCGCTCTAACTGAATACCAGGGCGCGGTAATTTTAGTTTCCCACGATGCTGGCGCTGTTGAGGCGCTAAAACCAGAGCGGGTACTGCTTCTACCAGATGGCGATGAGGATTTATGGAAAGATGAGTATTTTGATCTAGTAACTATTGATTAAGCGTCAATTCGCTCTCTATCAATATCAGCGTTAGAAATAAAATCTTTTCTTGGAGCAACCTCATTACCCATTAATAATTCAAACATTGCTTCAGCCTTTGTCACATCCTTCATAGTGATTCTGCGCAGGGTGCGGTGCTCAGGATCCATAGTGGTCTCACGCAATTGATCCGCATCCATCTCACCTAATCCTTTATAACGCTGGATCGGCTCTTTCCATCTTTTGCCATCTCTTTTAAGTTGGCCAATTACTTTTTTCATCTCATCATCAGAGTAGGTATAGAAAACCTCTCCCTTTTTGCCACCGATTACTTCAATTCGATGCAGTGGTGGAATGGCAGCAAATACTCGTCCCGCTTCCACTAACGGTCGCATATAGGAGTTAAACAATGTCAAAAGAAGGCAGCGAATATGAGCACCATCAACATCAGCATCTGACATAAGGATTACACGACCATACCTGGCATCATTGATATCAAATGATTTACCACTGCCAGCTCCAATTACCTGAATAATTGATGCACACTCATTATTTTCTAGCATTTGCGAAAGCGATGCTTTTTGAACATTTAAAATCTTTCCTCTAATTGGCAAAATTGCTTGAAACTCTGAGTTTCTGGCCGCCTTTGTAGTACCAAGAGCTGAGTCTCCCTCGACAATAAACAACTCAGTTCTTGTTGGGTCATCAGATCTGCAATCAGATAACTTGGTGGGTAAAGAGGAGCTTTCTAATGCGTTCTTACGACGCTGCAAATCTTTATGTGCTCTGGCTGAAATTCTTGTTCTAGAGGCATTGGCAATCTTCTCCAAAATCAGCCGCCCAGTGGCCTTATCTACTCTTTTAGTCGTGTTAAAAAAAGCTTTCATCTCATCAGCAACTACTTGACCCACAATTTTGGCAGCTGCTGCCGTTCCTAAAACCTCTTTAGTTTGACCCTCAAATTGTGGTTCAGACATTCGAACCGTGACAACTGCAGTTAATCCCTCTTGCACATCATCTTTGATGACATCTGCCTCATTGTTTTTTAAAGTTTTAGTTGCTCGCAATGCATCATTGACTACTTTAGTTAATGCTCTTTCGAAACCTGCCACATGTGTGCCACCCTTTGGCGTGGCAATAATATTTACAAAGGAAGCAACCGTTGGTTCATAGCCATTGCCCCATTGCATAGCGATATCAACATCCATCTCACGCTCTACCTCAGTTGGAGTCATATGACCCTTTTCATCTAAGACTGGAACATTTTCAGTGTAAGAACCACTACCAGAAATTCGAATAACTTCACCAACTGGATCATCCGGTCTTAGGAATGTACAGAACTCAGAGATGCCACCTTTGTGAGAAAATGTCTCACTTGTTTTAGCTTTGGCGCGACTGTCATTTACCACCAAGGTTAATCCGGGAACTAAATATGAGGTTTGTCTTGCCCTGGCATAGATATCTTCGATTGATAACTCAGCCTCTTTCAAAAATATCTGTTTATCAAACCACCATTTAATTCGGGTGCCAGTTACCTTAGAAGAAACCTTACCAATAACTCTAAGTCCTGATTTTTCAGTAAAACTTGCATTTGGCCCATCCCCATCAAAAATACCAGCATGTCCCCGCTTAAATGACATCCAATAAATTTTGCTGTCTCTATCCACTTCAACATCTAATCGGGAGGCTAAAGCATTTACTACTGATGCACCCACCCCATGTAATCCACCTGAGGCTGCGTAGGAGCCACCACCAAATTTTCCACCGGCATGTAATTTAGTCATCACCACTTCAACACCAGTTAGCCCAGTCTTTGGCTCTTTATCGACTGGAATACCACGACCATCATCATGCACCTCAACTGAACCATCAGCTTCTAAATTAATTTCAATTTTCTTACAATGCCCAGCCAGCGCTTCATCAACTGCATTATCAATTATTTCCCATAAGCAATGCATAAGACCGCGAGAATCGGTGGTACCGATATACATTCCCGGACGTTTACGAACCGCCTCTAAACCTTCTAGAACAGATAAATCTTTAGCAGTATATGTACTAATAATGGCGGCTGAGGTTCCATCATCTGCTTTTGAGATCTTAGTTGCCACGGTTGGTAAGGTTATCGAGGCTTGTACCACCAACAGATGATCCGCGCCGAGATTGACCCGTATTTATGCCCAATTGATACAAAAATGAGATATTAACAACAAATTCTCAGTATTTGAGCAAAAAATTTACTTAATTGAAACCAAATTCCAAGCCGGGAATAAAGTATTCATGGTTTGATGTTCCCCTAGCAGTAAATCTAAGAGAGGTGGCAAGGCGATGAGCAATCAGATAATAATGGAGCAAACTCCATTGAATTCATTGGATCGTTGTGATCGTTGCGGCGCTCAAGCTTATGTTCGGGCGATCTTAGTTTCAGGCGGCCAACTATTATTTTGTGCTCACCATGCAAAAACTTATGCTGAGGGGCTGAAACCTGTTGTGGCTACTATTCAAGATGAGAGTGAAAAGTTAGCTAAGCAAGCTGCAAATTAATCTGTAGTAAAACCAACCTCGCGATGACTGCCATCGCAAAACGGCTTCTCTTTTGATGCTCCGCATCGACATAGTGAAAAATCTGTTTTGCTCTCAAGTACATTTCCATCAGCATCCACAAAATCAACGGTGCCAGTTACTCGAATTGAGCCATTTTTCTTAAACTGCATCTTTATCTTATCGCTCATATTTTCTCCAATTTATTTAACTTGATTAATCTAGGTAATCCCGAAGTACTTGGGAACGAGATGGGTGGCGTAATTTAGACATAGTCTTAGATTCAATCTGACGAATACGCTCACGGGTTACTCCGTAAACCTTTCCGATCTCATCTAAGGTTTTTGGCTGGCCATCGGTTAAGCCAAATCTCATTGCTACTACACCAGCCTCACGCTCGGATAAAGTATCTAATACTGAGTGCAACTGCTCCTGTAATAAAGTGAAGGAAACAGCATCAGCTGGCACAATCGCCTCTGAGTCTTCAATCAAATCACCAAACTCACTATCGCCCTCTTCACCAAGTGGGGTGTGAAGTGAAATTGGCTCCCGGCCATACTTTTGCACCTCAACCACTTTTTCTGGCGTCATATCTAATTCTTTTGCTAACTCCTCCGGTGTTGGCTCCCGACCCAGATCTTGCAACATCTGTCGCTGCACCCGGGCTAACTTATTAATAACCTCAACCATGTGTACTGGAATACGGATGGTTCTAGCTTGATCTGCCATCGCTCTAGTAATTGCCTGTCTAATCCACCAGGTGGCATAGGTTGAGAACTTATAACCCTTTGTGTAGTCAAATTTTTCTACAGCGCGAATTAATCCCAAGTTACCCTCTTGAATAAGATCTAGAAACAACATTCCGCGTCCGGTATAGCGCTTAGCTAGCGAAACGACCAAGCGAAGATTTGCTTCAAGTAGATGGTTTTTATCTCGACGACCATTTAACACAATTTGTTGATACTCGCGTTTTAACTTCTTATCCATCTTCTTATTATTTGCTAATCTCTCCTCGGCAAATAGGCCAGCCTCAACAGATTGCGCCAGAGATACCTCAAGCTCAGCATTTAATAACGGTACTCGGCCAATTAATTTTAGGTAATCCTTTACCGGGTCGGCAGTTGCTCCAGCGGTTAATACAGTTTGCGCAGGTGCATCATCCTCTTCGGAATCTTTAAGCACAAATGAGTTCTCTTCATTTTGTGACTCTTCAGCAACATTTACTACTCTAATCTCGGAGGCACCATCCTCTGCCGGTGTCTCCTCTTTCTCTTCAATTAAGCTATCTAAATCCTCTAACTCAACCTCTTCTAACTCAACCTCTTCACCATCAATTTTTACCTTAGAAATCTTTTCACCCTTGCTAGCTGGAGCCGCACTTGGCTTTGGCGCAGGGGGTGCAACTAGGGCTAACTCAGTCTTCTTTAGCATTCGATAAGGAGAGCCAAGGCCTGCCTTACGTAATTTTTGGATCTGTTTTGGAACGGTACTTTCTAACTCACGCGCTATCAAAACCAGGTCTTGATCTGCTTTTTTAACTATCCGATGAATATTTGTAACGCCCCTTGATGCCAATTCACTCAAGACATTTTTTTGCTGAATGACTAAATCTTTCACCTTCAAAATTTGGGCTACATCTTTAGCCTCAAGATTGGTTTTTAATGGAACCTTTTCAACCTTTTTGGCAACTTTACCTTTTTTTACTTTAGATTTTTTTGGCAAATTCTTTTTTGCAGCAGGTTTTCTCTTAGATTTACTAGCCTTGGCACCCTTTTTGGGCGCACGAGTTACAGCCACAATTCATCCCTTGTTTTTGAAGTCTTACTTTTTGCGGTTTAACTTTAAACCGCCTGACTTCCTGGCTATATTATAAATTGTCCACAGGCTTAAATGCACATCCAAATTGATTAATTTGCGATATTTGCCAGGTTGAGCGCATTTTTGATGATTTGACCCACAGATTCGACTTCGATTAGGAAACCATCATGGCCAAATGGGGAGGAGATGGTGTGGAGTGTGGAGACCGATGGGGCCAGCTCCGCTATCTCCTGCTGCAACCTAGGTGGAAACAATCGATCATTATCGATTGAGACTATATGCAGTGGCACCTTAACCTCAGAGAGGGCGGCTGCCACCCCGCCACGTTCTCGGCCAACATCATGGGAGAGCATCGCCTCGGTTAATGAAATATAGGTATTAGCATCAAATCTTTTGGCCAGCTTTTGTGCTTGATGATCTAGATAGGACTCAACTGCAAACCGGCCCGTATCATCACCTTGCAACTCTCGACCAAAGCGAACATCCATCTCAGATTCAGTTCGATAGGTCAGATGCGCAATCCTTCGAGCAATTCCCAAACCCTCAATTGGCCCAATATCTTGGTCATAGTAATCCCCATTATTAAAGTAGGGGTCACTCTTTATTGCTCGGATTTGAATTGTGGCCGAACCAATTTGATCACCAGTTGCAACTGCAGATGAGCCAATAGTGCAGATAGAACCAATCAAATTTGGATGATCTATTGCCCACTCCAAACTTCGCATACCGCCTAAGGATGGACCAACCGATAATTGATATTTGCTTACCCCAATTTTTTTAGTAAAGGCAAGCTCAGCTGCCACCATATCTCTGATTGTTAATGATGGAAATCTTGAGCCCCATCTTTTTCCATCTGGAGCCAATGAGGATGGACCAGTACTCCCTTGGCAACCACCAATTACATTTGGACAAACCACAAAGTATTTATCAGTATCAAATGGCAGACCAGGTCCAACCATCTGTGGCCACCAACCATTAACATCGGCCCAGCCAGTTAAGGCATGGTTTACTAATATTGCATTATCACCTGTTGCATTTAATCTGCCCCAACTTTGGTAAGCAATCGTGATATCCGGTAATACCTCACCTGACTCCAGCGCTAAATCACCAATCTTAAGAAATTGGCGATCACCAGGGGCATGATCTTCTAGCCATGCCCCAGTGACAGTGAGATTAACCTTACTCATTGGGTGTAACTCCTCTTAACTAAAAAATATTTTTAGGTTAAGTAAATTACTTTGCTGCGGCAAATGCAGTTTCAAGATCCTTTTGAATATCTGCGACTGTTTCAATACCAACAGATAGTCGAACTAATCCTGGAGTAACACCTGCAGTTAACTGCTCATCTGGTGTTAATTGTGAGTGGGTAGTTGAGGCTGGGTGAATTGCCAAGCTTCGAACATCACCAATATTTGCCACATGTGAGTGAAGCTTTAGCGCTTCAATGAACTTCTTACCGGCTTCAATTCCACCCTTAATTTCAAAAGATAGAACTGAGCTGCTGCCCTTTGGACAGTACTTAGTTGCCCACTTGTGCCACTTAGATGAAGGCAAGGATGCGTAATTAACCTTTTCCACCTGGGGATGTTTTTCCAACCAAGCAGAGATCGCCTTTGCATTTTCAACATGTCGCTCCATACGCAACGACAAGGTCTCTAAACCTTGGGCCAGTAACCAAGCATTAAATGGTGAGACTGCTGCGCCAATATCACGAAGCAGAGTTAGGCGAATCTTAAAGATATAAGAGAGATTTGCACCAAATGCAGAGCCAACGCCAAGTGCTTGGGCGTATACCAAGCCATGGTAGGAAGGATCTGGCTCATTAAAACTCTTAAATCGATTTGGATATCTGGCGTAATCAAACTTTCCAGAGTCAACAATCGCACCCACAATAGCTGTGCCATGGCCAGAGAGGAATTTAGTTGCTGAATGAACCACCACATCAGCACCAAATTCAATTGGTTTGATTAAGTATGGTGTTGCCACAGTGTTATCGACAATTAATGGCACCTCATTTTCATGAGCAATCTTTGCCACTGTTTCAATATCTAAAACATCATTTTTTGGATTAGCAATCGTCTCGCCAAAGAATGCCTTAGTGTTTGGCTTAACCGCTTTGCGCCAACTCTCTGGATCCTCTGGGTTATCCACGAAAGTAACGTCGATTCCAAACTTAGGTAATGTGTAATGGAAAAGATTGTAAGTACCACCGTATAGAGATGGTGATGAAACAATGTGATCTCCAGCTTGAGCCACATTCATGATCGCATAAGCGGTCGCAGCTGAACCAGATGAAACAAGTAGTGCTGCCACACCACCCTCTAAGGCGGCTATGCGTTGCTCAATTGAATCTTGAGTTGGATTCATGATTCTGGTGTAGATATTTCCAAGCTCAGCTAAACCAAATAGATCAGCGGCATGCTTGGTATCACGGAATTGGTAGGAAGTTGTCTGATATAACGGCAGAGCGCGAGCGCCTGTAGTCGGATCAGGAACTTGACCAGCATGGATTTGTTGGGTTTCAAATGAGTAACTCAAAGTAGCCTCCTTGTTTTAAGGGGATCGAATTAAAATAGGGATAGACCCTAAACTTTCTTTTAGCGATCCACGCTTATCGATTACACCTTGCAATCGATCTGGTCCTCACCCGGAGCACCCCACCGTGGTGGAGGGTTGCCGCTCAGTTAGCCGGGGCTAGAAACTGAGACTCGTGACCTTAGGGAGAAAAATACTATAGATTGTGCGCCTTAGCAACTGCATCGTAGTAAATCTTGCCAGCATGCACATTTAAACCCTTAGCCAGATTTGGATCATCAGCTACTGCTTTTTCCCAGCCCTTACCTGCCAAGGCCAAGCCATATTTAATGGTGGCATTTGCTAAGGCAAAGGTGGAGGTGGCTGGAACTGCCCCTGGCATATTTGCGACACAGTAAAAAATTGAGTTATGTACTTTATATGTTGGATCTTGATGAGTGGTCGGATGTGAATCTTCAAAGCAGCCGCCTTGATCAATCGCCACATCAACTAATACCGAGCCTGGCTTCATCTTTGCCACCAATGCATTTGAAACTAACTTTGGCGCCTTTGCGCCATGAACTAGTACTGCGCCAATTACCAAATCAGCTTTTACTAACTCATTTTCAATATCAAATGCACTTGAGGCAATAGTTTTAACGGTGCCAGAGAATAATTGATCTATCTTTGCTAATCGCTTTATATCTAAATCCAAAACTGTTACATCAGCTCGCATGCCATGGGCAATTGTGGCTGCTGCCAATCCAACTACCCCTGCCCCAATTACAACTACCTTGCCCGGCCTAACTCCTGGTACTCCCCCAAGTAATACTCCCCGCCCACCAGATGATGCTTGCAACGCAGCAGCTCCCACCTGCACACTCATTCGCCCTGCTACCTCACTCATTGGCGCAAGTAGTGGCAATGTTCCATCCACCTCAATAGTTTCATAAGCAATTGCGGTGATACCAGAATCAATTACCGCTTGCGTACAAGCTTTATTCGCAGCTAGGTGTAGGTAGGTATAAAGAATTTGTCCCTTACGCATTCTTTTATACTCAACCTCAATTGGCTCCTTTACCTTCTGAATTAGATCAGCTGTTTGCCAAATCTCATCTGCTTTATCAATAATGCTGGCGCCAGCTTTGATGTAATCATAATCTGAGATACCAGAGCCAACTCCAGCAGATCTTTCAACAATTACCTGATGTCCAGCACTTACATATGCATGTACACCAGCGGGAGTAGCAGAGACTCGAAACTCATTATTTTTTAACTCTTTGGGAATACCAATTATCAATTTACTCTCTTGCCCACTTCTCTAATCAACGTTGATTAGGTAATTAAATACTACCGCCAAATAATGCAGCACAAATCCGTGGGTGCAGCTCAGCCCGCATGGCAGCAAAACTACTACTTGGCCAGGAGGTGCTAAAAACTCTTCTTAGCAAAAGTGCCAGCGGATAATTTGGGCAATCACCAATCGCCCGATCTAGCGCAAGCAGATAAAGGTAGGGGCAGGGTGAGAATTAATAACCCTGGCTTAAAAATCATGGCGATAATTTAAATAGATTTTAAACTCACCGCTTAAAGATGAGAGTAAATATGTGAATTACTCCTTAGTGTGTAAAACTACCCTTATGGCACACCGAGATGGCGATGGTTGGGTGGAATGTAGTTGCGGTGGTAAGCATTGGGGATTACATGGCGCAGCTGGATTACTACTTATTAGAGATAAAACCATCTTGATGCAACACCGAGCTCCTTGGGTACACAATGGTGATACCTGGGGAATTCCAGGTGGCGCTCGGGATTCTCATGAGAGCGCAGTTGAGGCTGCGATCAGGGAGGCCCATGAAGAGATTGGTATCTTTGAAAAAGATTTAACGCCAGGTGAGATATTTATTGATGATCATGGGGTGTGGAGTTATCACACCGTAATTGCAAATGCCCACAAGGAGTTAGTTGCCCATGAAGCAAATGATGAGTCCAAACAGGTGGCTTGGATCCCACTTGATGATGTCATTAAGAAAAATCTACATCCAAGCTTTGCAATTACTTGGCCACAACTTTTAGAGAGGTTAAAGGCGCTGTAATCGCCGGCAAATGATGATTACGTGCCAATTCCAGCAGATGATACGCAGCAGCAGTGCTTGCGGTTGCTACTTTGCCGGAACCAAGATCTTCATACCCGCTAACAGATCAGCACTGCCTAACTTATTTACCTCCACAATATCTGCCACCACCGAATTGATCTGACCTGGGGCGGCCACCATGGCGGCAATCGACCAGATGCTCTCACCCGGTGTTACCACTACCTGAACATACTTGCTCTTAGCTTTTGTGCTGGCAGTATCTGTGCTGTTGCTAGCACTTGAGATTGAGCTAAAGCCAGAACCAATCACCACCAGCAGCGATAGGCTCAAACCAGTTCTAACTAGTCGTTTTGCTCTTCTTGCCTTCATCTTGACTTACTCCGTTAATAACAGGGGTCTAGGGGATTCGAACACCTGTTCTATAGAGTATTAAACACCACGCCACTGACAATGTCTACTTAAAACCGAACATATGTTTGATTTTTTTTCCACCCCCTGCTACCCTTCAGTTATGGCTAAAAAACCGGCAAAAGCCCAGGTAAGTGAGCTGCCAGATGGGCCAGTCGATGACCATGGACTCACCCCCAGGCAGTTAAAGATTTTATCTGCTATAAAAAAAGCGGTTGAGGATCAGGGCTATCCGCCCAGCATGCGCGAGATCGGCCAAGCTGCCGGCCTATCCTCTACCGCCTCCGTCACCTACCAATTACAGATCCTGGAAGAAAAAGGTTGGATCCGCCGGGATGCCTCTCGTGGTCGGGCGATTGAGATCACTCTTCCTGGTCAAGATGGTGAGGCGGCCCCGCAGGATAAAACAAGATTAATTCCACTAGTTGGCAAGATTGCAGCTGGAAATCCAATTTTAGCTGAGCAGGTAGTTGAAGAGGTCCTACCACTTCCGGAGTCAATTGTTGGTAAGGGCGAGCTCTTCCTATTGCAGGTAAAGGGAGATTCCATGATTGATGTAGCAATCTGTGATGGTGATTATGTAGTTATTAGATCGCAAAAGAGTGCAGAAAAGGGTGAGATTGTTGCAGCCATGATTGATGGTGAGGCAACTGTTAAGACCTGGTCTAAAAAGGATGGACATTATTGGTTGCTACCGGCAAATGATGATTACGCGCCAATTCCAGCAGATGATGTGCAGATACTAGGTAAGGTAACAGCGGTTCTAAGATCTGTTTAAACTGGCTTAAAAACCTCTTGTTTGAATGAGTTTTTTATCAACTCTCTGCCATGATCTAATGAGGTAATTACCCCATCTGCTTGCATCTGAGTAATGATATTACCCAACACTGTTGCCTCCACTGGACCTGCGTAAACTGTTTTTCCAGTTGCATTAGCGGTTAATTGATTTAATAATTTATTCGCACTACCACCGCCCACAATATTAATTGAATTTATCCTCACATTTGCCGCCTGCTGTAATTGATCAATCACCTTCACATATGCATCCGCTAAGGAGTCAAAAATACATCGAGCAAATTCAGCTGGGGTAGTTGGCACTGCTTGATTACTCTCCTGGCATAAAGCAGCAATTCGCTCTGGCATCGCTCCTGGCTTTTCAAATCTTGGATCATTTGCATCAATTACCGCACCCTTTGGTAGTAATGCTGCCTCGGCGGCAAGTTGGGCAGCGGTGTATTTCTCACCCTTTGCCGCCCAGTAATCCAATGACTCCTCGAGTAACCACATACCAGCCACATTTTTAATAAATCTAATTCGATCCTCAACCCCCATCTCATTTGTAATATTAAAATCCATCGCACTCTTATCAGTTACCGGTTTATCTAACTCCAAACCAACTAATGACCAGGTACCGCTTGAGATATAAGCTGAATCCTTTTGGGTTGAAAGTGGTGTGCCGGCAACCGCACTTGCAGTGTCATGGGAGCCAACTGAGATCACCTTGATGCCATCTAATTGCCCATGGCCAGTAATAACTCCCATTTGTTTACCTGGCTTGTTTATCTTTGGAAATAGATCCTTTTTAATTCCTAACTTTTCAATCATCTCCCAATCCCAGTCATGGCTTCTGACATTTAGTAATTGAGTAGTTGAGGCATTTGTGATCTCAGTGCTGATAGATCCACAAAATAGATAATTAACTAAATCTGGCACCATTAAAAACTTATCAGCTTGGCTATATATATTTGAACTTTTCTCGGCAAATAATTGATACATAGTGTTAAAGAAAATAAATTGAATTCCAGTGCGGCTATAGATGTAATCAACTCCCAAATCATTTTTTAACTTAGCCATTAAGCCATCGGTTCTGCCATCGCGATAACAATGTGGTTGGCCAATGACCTCACCATTTGCATTTATTAAGCCATAATCCACCGCCCAGCTATCAACGCCTACACTTATAATTTCACCTAATTTTTTAGCTGCACTAAGCCCGGAAATAATTTGTTCAAAAATAAAAGGCCAATCCCAAAATAAACCAGCATCACTTTGTACTGGCTCATGTTTAAATCTATGAACCTCAGTAAGTGAGATTTTGTTATCAACTAACTCACCTACTGTAACTCGACCAGAGGAGCCGCCAAGATCAACCGCTGCGTAAAGCAAAGGTGCGCCTATCTAAGAAATGCTGCAGCCACGCCACCATCAACTGGAATATGTAATCCAGTAGTTAGTGTTAGATCTCCACCTAAAATTACAAATACCGCAGCTGCAATATGTTCTGGTAGTACCTCTTTTTTCAAGATGGTGCGCTGCGCGTAATACTCACCCAGCTTTGCCTCCTCCACACCATATTGTTTAGCCCGGTTTGCCCCCCAACCGCCAGCAAATATGCCAGAGCCCTTAACCACACCATCTGGATTAATTCCATTTACTCTGATGCCAAACTCACCTAACTCAACTGCCAACAGACGAACTTGATGAGATTGCGCAGCCTTGGTTGCCCCATAAGCAACATTGTTAGCACCGGCAAATACTGAGTTCTTAGATGAAATGTAGACAATGTCCCCACCCATTTTTTGCGCGATTAAAGCTTTAGCAGCCTCGCGGGAGACTAAGAATGATCCTCTAGCCATAATATCTAATTGCAAATCCCAATCTGCGATTGTGGTTTGGGTAATTGGTTTTGCAATTGAGATACCGGCATTATTAATTACGATATCAATGCCACCAAAGGCGAGCATGGTGGCAGTCATTGCTGATGCAATTGCCTCTTCGCTAGTAACATCCATAGCTACCGCGATAGCTTTATCACTACCGCCCAATTCAGCGGCAAACTTACTAGCTCCCTCTAAATCACGATCTGCTACCACAACACAGGCGCCCTCATCAGCTAAGCGTTGTGCGGTAGATTTGCCAAGACCAGAGGATGCCCCAGTTACCAATGCAATTTTGCCAGCCAGTGGCTTTGGTTTTGGCATTCGTTTTAACTTTGCCTCCTCCAAATCCCAATACTCAATTCTAAATTTTTCACTCTCAGCAATTGGTGCATAGGTAGAGATCGCCTCCGCCCCGCGCATAACATTGATAGCGTTAATATAAAACTCACCAGCTACCCGAGCAGTTTGCTTATCTTTACCGTAACTAAACATGCCAATTCCTGGAACTAAAATAATTAATGGATCAGCCCCCCGCATTGCCGGTGAATCAGCTTTAGCATGGCGCTGGTAATAAGCAGCGTAATTTTTACGATACGCCTCATGTAGCTCATTTGCTCGCTTAATTACATCCTCAACTGGTGCATCAGGCTTAGTATCAATCACCATTGGTGAGATCTTGGTGCGCAAGAAGTGATCTGGACATGATGTGCCCAGGGCTGCTAATTGCATCAATTTGCTACCTTGTAGGAAATCTAAGACCACATCATTATCGGTAAAACTACCTAACATGCGCATATCTTTTGATGCAATACCACGCAGATATGGGGCAAGCTCTGCTGCTCGCGTTTTTCTAGCAGCTGGATCTAATGGGGCGAACTTACTTTCCTTTTTGCCAAATGGATCTGATTTACCTTTAGCTTTAATAAACTCCTCGGCTTTAGTAATTGCCCAAACAGATCGCTCTTCACACTCTTTACTGCTACTTCCCCAAGTAGTTAAACCATGACCACCTAGGACACAACCCTTTGCCTTTGGATTTTCAGCGGCAATCTTTGCCATATCAAGTCCTAATTGAAAACCAGGCCGGCGCCAATCCACCCATAAAATTTCTTCACCAAAACACTCTGCGGTCAATTTTTGGCCATCTTTGGCGGTGGCAAGGGCAATAATTGAATCCGGGTGTAAGTGATCAACATGATCAAACTCAACTAAACCATGCATTGAGGTATCAATACTTGGCGCAGCTCCACCTTTACCAAATGAGCAGTAATCAAAGAGTGCAACCATCTCATCCTCGCGCTCAACGCCAGGATAAACATTTTTTAGATCCTTAAATTTTTCTAGATCTAAGGCAGCAAGTCCGGCCTCTTTTAAGGTCCCAAGATCACCGCCTGAACCCTTAACCCAAAGCACAGTAGTCTCTTTGCCAGTTGCTGGATTTTTAACCTGACCCTTAGCTGAAGTATTACCGCCAGCGTAATTAGTAAATCTAGGCTCTGAACCTAGGCGATTACTGCGCGCTAGTAATTCACTTACAACCTTTGGTGTCGACATTAAGCTCCCCATCCAGCTTGTGCGCCACCGACTCGCTCGGCAGCAATCTTTTCAGCGTATCCACTCTTAGCATAAGCACTCTTTGGATCTGGTGCTAAACCTTGCTCACTTCGCAGCTCGCCAAGTAAATCTCTGACATCGGTGTTGTAGGCATTCATTAATACATCATTAGCACCTAATACATCGCCAGCTAATTGTGCTTTCTTAAGTGCATCGGCATCAACTAGTAATGCCTTGGCCACCGCCTCTTGCACATTTGTTATGGAGCGAATTTGTGCTGGAATCTTAGGCTCAATGTTGTGGCATTGATCTAGTACATAAGAAACCGTAGTTCCCTTATCAAAGCCGCCACCTTGATTTACCTCATGCATAATTCTAAATAATTGGAATGGATCTGCTGCGCCAACTATTAAATCATCATCGGCATAAAACCTTGAGTTAAAATCAAATGCGCCCAGACGTTTACGACGAAGTAAGAATGCAACTATGTACTCAATATTTGTACCAGGAGCGTGGTGTCCAGTATCAACACAAACACTTGCCTTCGGACCTAACTCTAGGCAGTGCACATAAGAGGTGCCCCAATCCGGCACATCGGTTGAGTAGAAAGCTGGTTCAAAAAACTTATACTCCAGCAACATTCTCTGGTGCTCGCCAATGCGCTCATAAACTTTTTGGAGGGATTCAAATAGACGATCTTGCCGGCCAGCTAGATCATCTTGGCCTGGATAATTTGTGCCATCGGCAAACCAAAGTTTTAGATCCTTGGCGCCAGTGGTATCCATAATATCTACGCACTCAAGTAGATGATCTACCGCTTTTTGCCGGATCTTTTTATCAAAGTGACATACTGAACCAAATTTATAATCATCATCTTGGAAGGTGTTTGAGTTTATTGTACCCAGGTAGACACCATTATCCTTGGCATGTTTTGCAAGCTTTGCGTAATCATCAACCTTATCCCAGGGGATATGCATGGCAACTGCTGGAGCAGCTCCGGTGTACTTATGTACCTGCGCCGCATCTGAAATCTTTTCATACGGGTCTCGTGGCACACCAGGTTGAGCAAAAACTTTAAAGCGCGTACCGGAGTTTCCATACGCCCAGGATGGAGTCTCAATATAGAAGCGCTTAAGTACTTCCTTTGCCTCTTTTGCTGATGCCATTTTCTTATTCTCCCTTTTGGTTAGTTGATAGAAAAAACTTTATTAATTTAAGTGAAATACCTCTTCTAATTGCAAAAAGCCTTCATCTGGTCGCTTGCCCTCTAATGCCACAAAAAACTCAGCCATCTCCGCTTGCCACTTAGCATTGATCTCAGTCTTCTCCATGCCAGCTTTTGCCGCAGTAAGTGATGGTGTCTCTAAGTATCCAATTAGGGTGCCATCATTTCGATCTAAATATAAAGAGTAGTTGTGCCAGCCGGTCTGACTTAAGGCGGCTAGCATCTCTGGCCAGACTTGAGCATGTCGTCTGACATACTCATCCATTTTCTCTTTGCGAACTTGTAATCTAAAACAAACACGCTCCATTAATTAATACCTGGCCTTCATAAAATCTAGGGATTTTTTGGCTAAATCATCGGAATCACTCCATAGGTTTCGCCAAACACATAAAGTATTTGATAGCGATGGATCCACTACCGCAGATGAGAAGGATTCAAAGGTAATTGGACCTTTGTAATTGATCTGCTTCAAAGCTGCAAAAAATGAATCAAAATCCACATTTCCGGTACCAAGGTATCCGCGATGGCTCTCACCAATATGAACATAGCCCAGTCGATCACCAGCTGCGAGGACAGATTTTTGCATGCCATCCTCCTCAATATTCATGTGATAGGTATCAAGGTGTAAAAAGGCATTTGGTCGGTTTACCTCATCTAGAAAAGCTAAGCCTTCAATACCGGTATTCATAATATTGGTCTCATACCGATTAACTACCTCTAAATCTATGTTAATGCCCTTATCGGCTGCGTAATCAGCTAGCCGTTGCATAGCTTTAATTGAATTGTTTCTATTCTCTTTACTTGCAGGTGTTGGATATTTTGCCAATGCTGAAAAGATAACCCCACAAAGCTCAGTGCCACCAATATCATGTAATACATCAGTTACCTTGCGAAGTAACTCATCTCCCTTGGCCACAATTGATGGATCAGTACTTGTTACATCAGTTTTTGCAGATAAACCCAAAGAGGCATGTGCTCTAAGTCCGTACTCCTGTAATAAATCCTTAGTTAACTTGGTGTCAAAGTTCCATGGATCAAATATAGCTAACTCGATGTAGTCATAACCATTACGGGCAGCGCTACTAATTGCGGCGCGTGCACTACTTGGCGACCAATCCCCCACCCATACTAAGGCATGTCCACCGAATTCAATTTGCTTTACTGCTGGCATCACTTGCTCCCATGGGGCTTATAAAAAACTTTTATTAGTCTACATTCTTTCACTCTTTAAGAGGGGTGTCCATTTTTTTAATTTCTATTTCAGCGTTGAAACAGCATTTAAGAAAAATTAGGGCGGCCCTTTTGTAGGCCGCCCTAATCAGAGACAAATTAAACTTCTAAATTAGAAGTTAAATTGATCTACATTGTCCTTTGTGAATACAGTTGCAGGTCCAAGGACAACTTCGTTTCCTACTGCGCCCTTAATAACTGTACGAGACTTAAGTCCCTTATCGCCAGGGCCCGACTTGATTTTAGCTCCGACCTTAACGCTTTGCTTCTTGTTCACGATTGAGTTAGCAACCTGAACAGCAACATATCCGAAGTTTTCAACATCCCATAGAGATGCTTGAGCTCCAGAACCATCCTTGATGTATGTCTTCATATCATTTGGAAGACCTAGACCAGTTACGAAAACCTTGCCTTTGGAAGCTGAGCCAGAGACATACTTAGCGGCAGCAACAATACCTACTGAAGTAGGAGCAACGATTGCCTTGATGGTTGGATACTTCTGAATTAGACCTTGTGTCTCAGTTGTTGACTCCTCTGGCTTATCTAGACCATAAGCGGTCGCCACAACCTTGATATCAGGATACTTAGCAGCAAGCTCCTTCTTCATGAAATCAATCCAAACGTTCTGGTTGGTTGCATCTGGAGTTGTTGAAAGGATCGCAATATCTCCCTTACCACCGGCAAGATCAGAGGCAGACTTAGCCAGTGCTTGTCCGATACCCTCCGATGAGGCCTGGTTAACGAATACGGAGCGACCAGCTTGCGCAACATCTGAGTCATAAGTAACAACTGTTACCTTCTTTTTCATTGCTGCCTTAAGTGCTGGCACTAATGCATCTTTGTCATTAGCAGCAACGATTAACACGTTGAATCCGCCTTGAACAGCTGCATTAATTTCCTTTACCTGTGCTGCTGCAGTAATTTCAGTTGGGCCCTTGTATGAACAAGAAGCTTTCAACTCCTTACATGCTCGCTCTACACCCTTATGGGCTGCTTGGAAGTATCCAATAGTTCCTAATTTAGGAATGTGAGCAACTTTTAATTTGGTCTGAGCTTGTGCTGGCGCTGCAACAACAGCTGTTGCAGCAAGAGCGGCTATACCAATTGCTGAGAGTACTTTCTTCAAAGTATTTCCTTCCAGTAAAGATTGAAGGACCCTTATTGGCCCTACAATTAGGCCTAGGAAAGTAGCTACGACTCCTAGAACTGTGCAACAACCTACCGTCGCTCCCTAGTTACTGGCAAGGTGGTTTTATAACGTAAAAGTTGTAATGAGCTTAAAATTCCGTAAACCGCGAGCCTATCCCATCACCAATCCACCATTGACGTTGATGGCTGCTCCTGTCAGATATGAAGCTTTCTCAGATGCCAAGAAAGCGATCAAACTTGCCACCTCATCAGGTTTTCCTAACCTACCAAGGGGTGTTTGTCTTAGCCACTCATCTATTCTTCCTTTAGATCTTTTGGAGATCATATTTGTTTCAATTCTTCCCGGAAGAACTGCATTAACAGTTACGCCACTTGCACCAAACTCTTTTGCTGCCGAATATGTTAAGCCAAGTAATCCAGCCTTGGCGGCAGCGTAATGAGCATGATTAGCCGAACCAGTTAATGCCACCTGGGAAGACACATTGATAATTCTTCCCCATTTATTTAAGACCATTTGATTAGTTGTTGCTCTAATTAATTTAAAAGCAACTGACAGATTTAAATTTATCGCCTCATCCCATAACTCATCACTCATCTTGATAATACCTTCATCACTCATAAGCCCTGCATTATTTACCAAGATATCTATCGCTCCAAGATTGTTTGTTACGTTTTTAACTAAGTCCTCAGTACTACCCTTTTGGGTTAAATCTGCATGAAAGATTCCAACTTTCGCCCCATTACTCTTTAATTTATCCGCTAATTTAATCGCTTTATCTTCACTATTTGAGTAATGCAAGGCAACATTAAAATTATCAGCCGCTAGGGCACAGACGGTGGCCGCGCCAATTCCAGTGGCCCCACCAGTTACTAGTGCAACCCTCAATTTAAACCACCCTTTTTAATAAACGCATCCATAACTTTGGGATTTGCCACCCTACTTGGAATTTTACCTACTTTAATTAATAATAGATCATCAACCACCATCTTTGAATGATGCTTTACCACTCCAGTTGTAGCCCCAGCTAAATGAGGACTTAGCACGACATTTGAAAGTTTTCTGAATGGCGAATCACTTGGCAGTGGCTCAAAGGGATAAACATCCAGAGCAGCGCCTGCAATTTTGTTTTCAGCTAATACTTTGTAAAGCGCTTCATAATCTACTAGAGCAGCCCGGGCGGTATTTATAAAGTAAGCACTTTTTTTCATTTGAGCAAAAGTTTTAGCCGAAAATACCCCAGTGCTTTCTGGAGTAACTCTTGCTGCCATAACTACAAAATCACTTTCTTGTGCTAACTTATCTAAATCAACTAATCGAATATTTAATCTCGCTAATTGGTCCGCATTTGCATAAGGATCAAAGGCAATTAAATTTATGCCTAACGCAGAAGCTCTCTTAGCAATCTCTTGACCAATAAGACCTGCCCCTACTAAGCCAACAGTTTTTCCCATTAACTCCTCACCTTGAAACCTTTGAAATGGTGCTGTCGGATCCATGCTCCACTCTGATGTGACTGACTTACGATCACCTGATTTGTCGGTGTACGAAACCGAGGTTAGCTCATCGGTATATCTAAGTAGGTGATGAGTGGTAGCAATGCTTCTGGCAATCGAGAGCATTAAACCTATTGTGTATTCGGCTACAGCTACCGCGTTTCTGCCTGGGGTGAATAAAACTGGAATATTCAACTTTGATGCGGCATCAATATCCATGCTCGCAGCCGGCTCATTTCGTAAACAAGCCACAATTTTCAAACTCTTTCCAGAGTTTAAAATATCCTCAGTAATGTTTTCAAACTCAATAATGGCGACATCTATATCTTTAAACTTTTCAATTAATTCTGCCTTATCTAATTTAACGCCTGTCGCACCAAAGCCGCCCTGCTCCACCTCAAAGCCATTAGTGGTTAATCTATTCACTTGTTCCGGATCAATTCGAGCGGTAATAAATACCTTCACTTATTTACTCCAAAGTTAGCGGAGGCAGCGGAGGCATCAAATTCACTCTTCAAACTTTCATATATATTTCTAAATCTGACATACCGCTCTTGGTAGTAATCATGATTAACTTTGTTAGGTAGGAAGCGATTTTCAATGCTCACATTGGAGTTTATTACATCTTTAATATCTGAAAAAACTCCTGCTCCAACTCCAGCTAAATAAGCATCGCCAACCGCTGCCCCACTTGAATCTTTCAAGATGGCAATGGGTAGCCCTAAAACATCAGCTTTGATTTGATTCCAAAGCTCACTCTTGCTACCGCCGCCAATACTTCTGATTTCATCGATCTTTATGCCAGATTTTTTTCCAATCTCAACATTGTGAGCTAAGGCAAATGCAGTTCCCTCTAAAACTGCCCTAAACATCATTTGCGGTGTGGTGGTTAAAGTTAAACCAAAGAAAACGCCCCTAGCATTTGTATTCCAAATTGGACTTCGCTCTCCCATCATGTACGGCAAGAAAATTATTCCCTCACATCCTGGTGCTACCTCGGTAGCCATTTGGGTAAGATTCTGCGTCGAGTATTGATCTTTTAAAATATTTGTCATTAGCCAGGAAACACTTGCCCCAGCGGCCACCATCGCGCCAAGTCGAAGTTGTCGATTTGCTATCGCATGATCAATGGCCACAAAGGCATCATTAAAATTATTACCATCAGTAGGCATAATTAAGACAGTTGAGGTGCCAGTCATCTCGGCTACTAAACCTGGATCAATTACCCCGGTCTCCACCGCAGCCGAGCAGCCATCAACTGTGCCAAAGTAAACTGGTGTACCCACTGGAATTTTCGCCTCATTTTCTTGGATTACCTCACCCAATAGATCACTTGCTAGGCCAATTGATGGAAACTTTGACTCATCAATCCCAATAAAATCTAAAACTTCAGTTGCCCAATTTTTGTTATCTGCATTTCTAAGTTGCAAGAGCGAGGCATGGGCTGAATCTAAACTAAATTTGCCAGTTAATTTATAATTTAAGTAACCTGGAATCTGTAAGAAAAACTTACTCTTGGTGTAATTATCTGGCTCATTTTGCTTAAGCCACATTATTTTGGCCGCTACATAATATGGATCAGATAAATTACCAGTTAGCTGTGAGATGTTGGGAAATTTTTTCTTAAGTTGATCAGCCTGTGCTTGCGCCCTACGATCCATCCAAATCAATGCATTTCTAACTGGCCTCCCGGCATTATCAACTGCCAATAATGTAGGAGCTTGGGATGAGATAGCTACGCCAGTAATAGTTGAATCTGGAACCTGCAAGATCGCCTCTGCGGTTGCTTTACAAAAACTAAGCCACCACTGATTTGCATCTTGCTCTACCCAGCCTGCTTGCAAATGGATAGTTGGGTATTCAGCTCTGCCTTGTGCAACTAATTTACCCGCTAGGTTTATTAGTACAGCTTTTGTGGCAGTAGTTCCAACATCAACCCCAAGCAAAAGCGGTTGCATGGCCTAGCTCTTCAAAGCTTTGCGCTCTCTCCGCTGTTTATTCTTATTTACTAAAACTGGTCCGGCTACAGAAATTAACAACAAAATACCTGTGAAGATAGTCCTCCACTGAGCAGTTATCTCTTCGAGGGTAAGCCATGATTCAACGGTTCCCGCCAGAAGCACTCCAGCAACGACTCCCCAAATCGTTCCGATTCCACCAAATATTGACACGCCACCTAACAAGATCGCAGAGATAACGAGTAACTCTAATCCCACGCCATTATCGGCTTGCGCAGTTGAGAAACGAAAAGTGTAGACCATGCCTGCAACCCCTGACATAAAGCCAGTAAAAGTAAAAACAATCATTTTATGTCGAACTATATTAATGCCGGCGAATTTAGCTGCTTCTGGACTTTGCCCAATTGCCAAGGTCCTGCGACCAAATGGAGTTCGGTGAAGCAAAAAGCCGAAAAAAATGAGAAAAATGATTATCATAGGAAGGGTTTTCGGCATAAATGTAGTTCCAAAGGTATCAAAGCCGAAACTTGTCCAAAACTCGGGGAACTCGTTAACGGTATTTTCATTGAGAATGCCATTAGCTACTCCTCGATATAGTGCCAAGGTACCGATTGTTACCGCAAGTGATCCTAAACCTAACTTAGTTACCAAAAAACCATTAATGAAACCACAAAGTGTTCCTACTACTAAACAGATAAGGATTGCTAACCAAATAGGAGCACCTCGAACATAACTCCAACCTAGCATCGAACTACTCAAAGCGAGTATAGAAGCGACGGAAAGATCAATCTCACCTAATGAAATCAAAAATAACATAGCAGCACCAATAATCATGATTTCACTGGTGTTTGAGAAGATGTATGAAAAATTTAGTGCGGTAAAAAAAAGTTCATTTGTTAGGGACGCCAATAAAATAACCACGACTAATAAAACTATGATTGCAGTATCCCAAGTTTTCCTCACAGGAATCGCTTTTGGTAAAATAGCCATTTTTAGATCCTCTCTTTAATTCGCTGTCGTAAGAGTTGTTTCTCATTTCGCACCGCCAATACTCGATCAGCATAAATTGCGATAATAAGAAGTAAACCATTGATTGCAGATTTCCAAAATGCATCAACTCCCAATGCAGCCAACCCACCTTGAATGGTCTGGACTAATAAAGCCCCAATCACAGCTCCCACTACAGTGCCAGTTCCACCAAATATTGAAACACCACCAATTACGCATGCAGCAACTACAGCTAACTCTTGACCGTAAAAGGCGGTGGAGTCAACTTGTGCAAACCTCATTAAATAAAAAACTCCTGCTAATCCAGCCATGGCACCCGAGAATACAAAGGCAAGGAAGGTACGACTAGTTACCTTAAGTCCAACCAGATCTGCAGCGGGTGGGTTGCTACCAATTGCATAGGCATCACGACCAGATTTTGCATACTTCATAAAATAAGCGATTACGATCATGGAGATAATTACTAGTAGGAATGTAAATGGTAGTAATCCGAAATAAACCTTTTGGCCTAAACCCTCAATCAAACTAGGAGGCATCTCTTGAGCATTGTAATCAACTGAATTTGAAATCACATAGGCCAAGCCACGAACAATATATAAAGTTCCCAGTGTGACAACAAGTGCTGGCAGCCTTAGCCAAGCGACCAAAACACCATTCACCACACCAACCAATGTTCCAATGATTGGACCAACAACGAAACATTGCACCCAGGTAAAATCGGGATTTTTAGCACACATATCAGCAATTAACCATGCGGTTAATCCAACAGTTGAAGCAATAGACAAATCAATATGTCGCATAACTACAACTGGTGTAATCCCGATTGCCAGCAATGCCACTACTGAGGTTGAGGTCAGAAGATCTCTTGTACCATCCCCAGTTAAAAATCGTGGGTTAATTAAACCGGTAACACCAATGGAGATTAATAAAATAATGCCAAGACTTGCTTCGCGACTGGATAGCTTTAATTTATTTAGTAGATTCATAATTTAAGCACTTTTCACTCCAGTAGTAGCTGCGGCAATAATTTTTTCCTGAGTTGCCTCTTTTCGAGAAAACTCTGCAACCTGTCGGCCTTCACGCATAACAATGATGCGATCTGCCATACCCAAAACTTCAGGTAGCTCGGATGAAATCATCAAAACCGCTTTACCCTCACTTGCTGCTTGATTTAGCAATCTATGGACCTCAGCCTTTGTCGCCACATCAATCCCACGAGTTGGTTCATCCACAATAAATAAATCTGGATCTGTGGCTAGCCATTTTGCCAATACAGTTTTTTGCTGATTACCACCAGATAAACGATCAACAGGATCTGCTTGATTATTAAATTTAATACTTAACTTCTCCCGCCAGGTATTGGTTAAGGCTCGCTCCCGTTTAAAGTTAATTAAGCCACGGTCAATTAATTGCGCAAATGATTCCATTGAGATATTTCGATTCACCCCAGCAATCATAAATAAGCCCTGTTGGCGTCGATCCTCTGGTACTAGTGCAATCTTTCGCGCCATCGCCTCCACTGGAGATCCTGCTGGAAGTGGTACACCATTAACTTTAACTAAACCAGACTCATACTTATCTACACCAAATATTGCTCTAGCCACCTCGGACCGGCCGGCACCAACTAGGCCAGCTAACGCCACAATCTCACCTTTTTTCACATTAAATGAGATATTTCTAAAGTAGGCCGGATTAGTTAGATCATTTACCTCAAGCACAACCGAGCCAATTTTATTATCGGTCTTTGGGAACATTTCAGTTAGCTCTCGCCCAACCATATCCTTAATTACTTTTTGTAAATTTGTATCCCCAACGCTGGCCTCAGAAACTGTGGCACCATCACGCATAACTGTTATATAATCAGAGATCGCAAATACCTCATCTAATCGGTGGCTGACAAAGATAACCGCCTTATTTGATGCTTTAAGCGATTTCATAACGGTCATTAATCGCTCAACCTCAGAGGCAGAAAGAGCAGCAGTTGGCTCATCCATCAAAATAATATTGGCATTCATCGAGAGCGCCTTTGCAATTTCAACCACCTGTTGATCTGCAATCGAAAGACCGCGTGCCTGTCGCTTAGGATCTAACTCAACACCTAACTCTTTAAATAATCTGGCGGCCTCAGATTGCGCAAACTTCCAATCAATAATCTTTCCCTTTTTAGGTTGGCGACCAATAAAGACATTCTCGGCCAACGATAAATCTAAAAACAAAGATGGCTCCTGATAAATAACGGCGATTCCTTGTTCAATTGAGGCTTGTGGTGAGCCGGTCATAAAATCTTTGTTACCTAATTTAATTGTGCCGCCATCGTTAATATGTACACCTGCTAAAATCTTTAACATGGTGGATTTTCCAGCACCATTCTCACCAAGTAGGGCGTGAATCTCACCTGCTCTAATCTTCAAATCTGTTCCGCGAAGCGCTACCGCGCCACCAAATCTTTTTTGTACCTTATTCATCTCTAGAATAAGATCACCCTTTTTAGCCACTAACGACTCCGTCCCTGTCTTGAGTTCAGACTGTACCGATGGGAAAAATCTCTTGCTGACCTTACCGCCAACAGCGCGACTTTCCTAGATATGGGGCTCCATTCTCAAAATCGATTAGTAACAAAAAAGTAATCCCAGCCCGCGCCCATCTGAGAATCTGGATAGATTTTTTGGATTCAGTACTAGCTTATTTGGTGCTAATAGGTGCTAATAGATTGAGTAGACGGTAGGTGCCCTGGTGCGGAAGAGTGTGAGGCTATGAAGCGCTACCTAGCCCTAGATATGGGGGCTGAGTCTGGCAGATTGATGTCGGTAACTATTGATGTTCAAATCTCCACCCAAGAGATCCATAGATTTTTAACCCCGGTTAAAACCGACTCCAGAAATCGAAGATGTTGGGATTTTCCAAAGATAATTGAAGAGGTAATTATCGCCTTAAGTAAGGCAAGTGAAAGTGGGCCATATGAGGCGTTAGCGGTTGATACCTGGGGATTAGATTTTGGGCTGGTTGATAAGAATGGTGAAATAATTGAATTACCAGTGAGCCATCGCGATCATAGAACTGATGGCATGTTAGCTAAGGCCGATCAATTAGTAGGCAAAAAGAGATTGCACTTCGAAAGTGGTTGTCAATTACTAGAGGTGAACTCAATTTATCAATTACTGGCAATTGCCCAGCAAACACCAGATGAGTTTGAACACGCTAAGCATTTATTATTTATGCCAGATCTAATTTTATATGCCCTAACTGGTGTGATTGGCACTGAGTACACCATTGCATCTACCTCTGGTTTATATGATGTAGTAAATGATAGGTGGGCAGAAAATTTAGCTAAGGATTTAGGAATTCCACTTAATATTTTTACCAAGGTTGAAGATCCAGGAAGTATTAGAGGTGAGTTAAAAAAAGAGATCCAAGCTAAAACTGGCATTGGCCCAATTAAATGTATTGCTACAGCAAGTCATGACACCGCATCCGCTGTATTTGCCACTCCGCTGCTTTCACCAGGTAGTGCCTATATCTCAAGTGGCACCTGGTCATTACTTGGTGTTGAGTTATCAACTCCAGTTATAAATGAGATCACGATGAATGAGCGCCTTACCAATGAGGGTGGCTATGATCGAAGTATTCGCCTTCTTAGAAACATTATGGGTCTTTGGTTAATTCAAGAGGTAAGACGAGATCTAAAAGAGAGTGGAATTGAATTAAGTTATGCCCAATTAGTTGAACAAGCAAAACGGGTAGCAGATCCATTTGCCACCTTAATATTTGTAGATGCATCTTTATTTATCCACGCCGGCGGTATGATTGAGCGAATCCAACGATTTGCTAAAAATACCAATCAAAAAATTCCAACAACCCCAGGTGAGATTGCGCAAACTGTATTTGCATCCTTGGCACTGCAATATGCCAAGACATGCGACAGCTTGGCCATACTTAGTACTCTGCCAATGCCAGCAATTCATATTGTTGGTGGCGGATCCCAAAATGAACATCTATGCCAATTAACCGCAGATATCTCGGGCCGGCGGGTAATTGCCGGTCCAGTGGAGGCAACCGCACTGGGCAATGCCATGATCTCTGCGATTGCCTTAAGGATGCAGCCGCACTTAACAGATGCGATTTCAGCTCGGGTATTGATTGAAAACAGCAATTTAGGTTTAAAAAAATTTCTACCCAACAGCCAGATAGATCCAAATACACTTGCTCAAGTTCGCACTCGATATGAAAAATTAACTAAGGAGGATATGTGATGAGTGAATTAATCTCGCAATTAACTAATTTAGCTAGAGTCACCGGATCACCTGAGGCGGATTTAACCATTGTGGCCGAAGGCAACATCGCTGTAGTTGAGCCAGGTAGTAATCGCTTTTTAGTTAAAGCAAGTGGTGTAGTTATGGGACAGGCCACCGATGAAGATTGGGTTTATTTAGATCTAGCACAGTGTTCACAGCTACTAGCAGATGCTAGTAAAGGTGGGGTGACAAAAAAACTAGATCAAGCCTTTGATCAGATTCTTAAATCATCTACCACCCCAGATGGCAAGATTCGCAAAGCAAGTATTGAAACTATGGTGCATGTAGTGGCATTTGCGCTAATGGATGCCACCTGGTCACTTCACACTCACCCAACCCCAGTTGTTGCCCTAGCTGCAAGTAAAGATGCGGCCAAACATTACAGCGGCACAGTCTTTCCAGATGAGGCAGTTGTTTGTGGACCAGTGCCATTATTTCTGCCATATGAATCCCCTGGCTTAGCTTTAGGAGTTGGGGTTTATAAAGGTGTACTTAAGTATCAGAAAAAATATGCAAGATCTCCGGGCCAAATTATTTTAGGAAATCATGGGCTGTGCACCTTTGGCTCAGTTAGTAATGAGGCGCTCTCTACCACCCAGATTGCAGTTAAGGCGGCTAAGGTAAGAGTTGGCGCATTATCTAGTGGCGGAATTAACTTTATCTCTAAAAAAGATGCAGATGCGATCGCCTTTCGACCAGATGAGTTGTTGCGACGCAAAATGCTCGCTGAGCAAAAAAAGAGATAACTAAAGAGATAAATAAAGAGAAAATGCAACCACTTGCAGTCACTTTTGATATTGGTGGGGTGATCTACTCAGATGATGTCTTTAAGCGAGCAGTCTTTGCGGCGTTAAATAAATTATCAACTGGCGTTAAGCAAGCCGCCTTTGATCAGGTTTATCAGGAGCACTTAAAATCTCAATCTGGCTCACTGCGTAGTAAATTATGTGAGCACTTCTTAGGCTCACTTGAAAAACGCGATGAGTTAATGCAGATTGCCACTCAAAATTGGTTATTTACTCCCGATGATCTCTATCAAGATAGTAAAGCAAGTATTACTGCGTTAAAGAGTGCAGGTGCAAAAATAGGTATTGTGGCAAACCAACCAGCCTCGGTGGTTGATTCATTAAAGGCAGATCAAATTTATGATCTAATAGATTTTTTAGGTGTCTCGGCGATTGTCGGTATTGAAAAACCAAATCCGGCGATCTTTGAACTTGCCATCAGTAAATTAGCTACCCCTGCTAATCAAATTATCCATATTGGCAATCGCATCGATACCGATGTCTTGCCGGCAAAAAAATTAGGTATGAAAACTGTTTGGGTAAGACGTGGTGAGGCAAATCCAGATCCAAGTCCGGCCGACTTAGCCCAAGCTGATATCACGGTTGATGATTTAACCAACCTTACGCAGCTAATAAGTAAGTTATGAATAAAGATCTTTATATCGGCATCGATATTGCCACCGAAAATGTTAGAGCGGTCGCAATTGATAAGAGTGGAGCAGCCCACGCCCAAGCTAGCGCGCCACTTGCTAAGGTGATAGCAGGAGATGATAAGAGATTAACTCAAGATGTGCGCAGTTGGATAGGAGCAGTAAGTAAGGTATTAAGTGATATCGGTACGCAACTTAGCGAAAAACAATTACGTGCCGTATCCCTTTGTATCTCAGCTACCAGTGGCACCTTTGTCATCACCAATGAAGCGGGTGAGCCAATTGCAGATGCAGCGATGTATAACGATGGCAGGGCGCCTTCCGTATTAGGTCGGGCTGAGAAAATAATTGCCCAAGCAAACCAGCCTGGGCCTTTCTTATTAGCAAACACTCCTGAGTTTGTTATCTCATTCTTAAGCTCTACCCCACTTGACCAAATTGCTACCGATACCAGCCACTCTTTAAAAATTGGCGTGGATTTAGAAAATATCTCCTATACCCCAGCTGCGCTAAGTACCGCGCAAGCATTAAATATAAAGCTGCCTAAATTACTTTTGCCTGGAGGTAAATTAGCTACCTTAAGTAAAGAGATGGCAGATCAATTAAGGCTAGATCAAATTCCAATTTATGCCGGTATGACCGATGGTTGTACTGCGCAGATCTCGGCTGCCGGAGCTAATGGCTCAGTTACCTCACTGGGCACCACCATGGTGATTAAGGCGGTAAGTAATAAAAATATTAACGGCTCCTCCTTTTACTCACATTTACTACCAAAAAATAGATATCTAGCTGGCGGAGCTAGCAATATTGGTGGCATAAGTTATAAAGAGTTTGCTGGTGATATTGATAATTGGAATCAAAAAGCAACTGATTTCGGGGTAGCAAATATGGTTTGTTATCCACTGCCAGCTATTGGTGAGCGATTTCCATTTTTATCTTCTCAGATGACAAAGCTAGAGAGTAATCCCGCCAGCGGTGAGGTGGAGAGGTATCGCGCTATTTTGGAGGCGATCGCATTTACTGAAAAGTATGCTTATGATTTATTAGAACAAGCTGGCGCAAATATCTCAAATCAAATATTTACCGTCGGTGGTGGTGGTAAATCAAATCTACTTAGCCAAATCAGAGCAACGGTTATGAATAAGCAGGTAGTGATTATGGCTAAAAGTGGCAGTGATATTGGTGCTGCCATGCTAGCCTATGCCAGCCATAATGCCCAAGATAATGATTTAGCCAAAGCCTTATCTGATATCAATATTGCCCAAACCAATCACTTCACCCCGCAAGATGATCAGCGGGCAGAGCTAGCGCGAAATTATCAAAGCTTTCTTGAGTTAACTGCCAAGTACAAAGGGTAGTAATCTTTCTCCCATGCGCCAGGTTTTAATCTTAAATCCAGCAGATAACATTGCAATCTGCTTAACCGATATGCAAGCTGGCAAAGATTTAGATCAAGATAATTTAACGCTAACCTTTAAACAATCAATTCCTAGAGGCCATAAGGTGGCAACATCCGATATTAAAAAAGGTGATGGCATTATTAAGTATGGCGAGCGCATGGGACATGCCACAAAAGATATTACTCGCGGTGAGCATGTCCATACCCACAACGTATTAGGTGATCGCCTATCAACGGAAAGGGCGTAATGAGTATTACTGGTTTTGCCCACAAAGGGCGTGGGGTGGGAGTGCGCGATCACCAATTAATTTTGCCATCGGTAGTCTGCTCAACTCATGTCAGCCGAAAGATTGCAGATGCGGTGGGGGCAATTACCTTTGCCCATCAAAATGGTTGTGGAATTATTGGCATTGATGTGCCGGGGGTAGATAACTTTTTTATTGAGTTAGCTAATCATCCCAATGTGCAATCGGTCTTGGTGGTATCCCTAGGTTGTGAAACTATTCAAGGACCAGAGTTACTACCTAAGATAAATCAGGAGCTATCTAGATTGTTGGTAATTCAAGAGTCCGGAGGAGCTAGCGGCACCTTTGAATCTGGGGTTAAGGATGCCCGCCAGCTACAAGAGAATTTTAAGAGTCAAAAGGTAGCTTTAGATAAGTTAATTATCGGTCTAGATATTGCCCGCAGTATTTCAAATACCGCAGATGTTAAAGCAGCTCTAACCGCAGCTGGCTTTGAGGTAGTGATCCAAGAAAAAGTAGCTGCCAGTGAGCACAATATGGCAAAGTTGATGGGACAAAAGGTGCACTTAATTCTCTCCTATCCAGATGAGAATCAACCACCCTCTGGCTTTCCCCTAATACCCGTTATGAATATTGCATCTATCTCTCCACTACACCAGGCATTAATCTCAGAGTTTGATTTACCAAGTACGGCAGGTAACCAAGAGATAATTGAATTAATAACCAAAATTGCAAATGGTCAAAAGAGCAAAGCGGAGTTATCTGGCATTGGTGAGATTGTTGCTCCAAGAGCGGTAAGGAGTGTGTAGATGAACCTTACTGGCTATAAACGCGAGGATGGTAGATGGGGGTTTAGAAATCATGTCTTGATTATGCCGCTGCATCAAATGTTATCGGCAGCTGCTAGAGCTGTTGAGCAGGCGGCAACTGGTGCGGTAGCGGTAAGTCATGATTGGTCACAGGTAGTTGAAAAAGATCATGAGCGAATCATTCACTCCCTAGCTGGTAATGCCACAAATCCAAATCTTTACGCCACCATATTTTTATCGCTGGGCACACCAATTGAGGATGAGGTAATAAATCGAGCTAAAAGCTATGGCAAAACTAAGTTAATAAACTTAACCCTAAGTAATGCTAAATCCATTGATAATTTAACCGTGCAAGCAAAAAATGAGGCCATAAAATTAGTTGAGCAGGCAAAAAATGAGCAACGAGTTGCAGCTCCCATCTCAGCCATCTGCTTAGGTCTTGAGTGTGGTGGCTCTGATGCCTACTCAGGAATTACCGCAAACCCAGCACTTGGGGTAGCAAGTGATAAATTAGTGGCCCAAGGTGCCACCTCAATTTTAGGTGAGACGATGGAGATATTAGGAGCAGAGCACCTACTTGCAAAACGAGCAGTAAGTGCCGAGGTTGGCCAGCAGATAATTGATGTAGTGGCCAGGTATGAGCGAAGTATTAATTATGAGGGAATTGATATTAGAGGCGCCCAACCATCACGTGGAAATATTGAAGGTGGCCTTTCTACCTTGGAGGAGAAATCATTAGGGGCGGCGAAAAAAGCTGGCAATGCCCAATTTACTGGTGTGCTGGAGTATGCAATTGCGCCAAGTAAAGCTGGTCTTTACTTTATGGATACCCCAGGTCATGACATTGAACAATTATCTGGCTTTGGCGCAGCTGGGGTAAATATCACTGTATTTACCACCGGCCGGGGCACACCAACTGGCAGTGCGGTAATGCCAACTATTAAGGTGGCAACAAATACGCAGATGGCAACTGCAATTCCCGATATTATCGATTTAAATAGCGGCACCATCGCCGATGGCACCCAAACCCTAGCGGAAAATGGGCAGTTAATTTATAACTTAATTATTGATGTTGCTAATGGACAATTAACCAAGGCCGAGCTTGGTGGCCATCATGAGTTTAATCTCTCTAGGCTTTATAGCTCCTCTTTGTAATTATTTGTAAGACTAAATTACTCTCGGTAATAATTCTTTACTCATCCACAAAAAATTATCTTTCAAAGATTTAAATAGTAATTTTTGGCGATTATTCGCCAATGAAAGTTAAATTTGCAAGCTCAGCGACAAAACATTTTGTGGCAAAGCAGGAAATATTAAGAATTATTAAATCAAAAACTGGTATCAAAATTGAAAAATCACGAGAAAATATGGATAAAATTGCTTGGATAGGTGATAGAGATCTTGGACAAAAGATTGAAATCATTGGGATTAACTTTATTACCCACTATTACGTTATTCATGCGATGCCGACTAGAGATAGAGGAGGTGATGAAAATGAATACCTGGAAAATCTTTGGTGAAACAAAGCTTGAGCTAGGTGATGAGATTATCTGTGAAGATGTTGATCTAGATAAAGAGATTGTAATTGTTGATGGTGAAAGACTTACCGAAGCCAAGGCTGAGCAAATCTCTGAGGAGATAATGGAGGTGGTTTATAAACATTATGGTATGAAGTTTGTGCCTAGAAAATTGCAGGGTTAGGAAATCGCACCCCCTTTGCATGTAAACTCTCCCAAATGCGCGCACTTTTTATTGAACATGATCATGTCTCACTTGGGGGTCCAATCTGGCGCGCCTTTGAAAAACATGGCTATGAGATTGACCGTTTTTTAGTAGTACCAGAGAGTGCGTATGGCGCACCAAATATTGAAGTTACTTTTCCTATCTTTGCTAATTACGATGTGATTGTGCCAATGGGTGCGCCATATGGGGCGTATGAGGATGAGCGAATTGGTAATTGGTTACTTCCTGAACTTGAAAAATTAAAGTCAGCTCACAACGCCGGCATACCTATCTTTGGTATTTGTTTTGGTGGCCAATTAATGGCTAGAGCATTAGGTGGCTCAGTTGCCAAGGCGCCAAAGGCTGAGCTTGGTTGGTATGAGATCGAATCAGATGATAAAACTTTAATCCCAACTGGTCCCTGGTTTGAGTACCACTGGGATAGATGGCAGCTACCAAAGGGTGCAACCGAGATTGCTAGAACGCAGATTGCCAGCCAAGCATTTGTTATGGGCAGAACCTTAGGTGTGCAGTTTCATCCAGAGATTGATCCAACTGTTTTAGAGGAGTGGCTTGGTATGGAGGGTGGTTGTGCTGAGGTGGAGTCGGTTGGGGTTGATGTTGACCAATTACGCAAAGAGACAAAAGAGATACAACCAGCCTCAGATAAACGTGCCTTTGAATTGGTTGATACCTTCCTGAGAAGAGTTGCTACATCACCTGTTGAATCGGTTGAGTAAACCCTTAACTCTAAATTAATACTCCAGAATTTCTAGGTGTTTCCTACCTACCAAATACCCTTCGATCGGAGTAGTTTGTGATTTGCAATCAAATGATTGCCTCTTTAAAAACCATAAAGGGGGTGGGAGTGTTACAAATACAAATCCGTTCTCTACATCAAATTAAAGATAAAAGAGTTATTTCCGAAGGACATCCACCCGCGCCAGCCGGCGCCTAAATTGTTTACCAATTAAAAATAAGGCCCCACTAGTAATCTAGTGGGGCCTTATTAATTTTCATAAATTATTTTTAATTAATTATCCAGCGGGGTGACATACGCCCCAGAGATACCACCATCTACTAAGAAGTTACTGGCAGTAATAAAGCTAGAGTCATCGGAGGCTAAAAATGCTACCGCTCCTGCAATCTCACTTGCATCGGCAAATCTGCCCATTGGAA